>ENA-OQHY01000010-OQHY01000010.1-human-gut-metagenome-genome-assembly--contig:-NODE-10-length-86443-cov-8.886301_pt1 | contig 86443 bp, 101 predicted proteins | sample MGYA00242570_ERZ504733 | MGnify/ENA primary metagenome ERZ504733 (study PRJEB26092, sample SAMD00036219) | human gut metagenome | host: Homo sapiens | study: EMG produced TPA metagenomics assembly of... | reverse complement strand
TATCAAACCTTTAAAATATGATTGAATACCGAATAAGGATACAAGTACCATGTTAAAATTATTTTATGTTATATTTATGAATCTGCATCGTGCACCATATATGATTCCTAGAATGCGGGCAGAAGCAGATCATCCGCAGCGCTATACGGAAGAACAGCGTTATTCGCTCGTGCAGCATGCCATTTATCTGATGAACAAGACAGGAAAAATTAATACTGTGGAGACCGGTGCGGAAAACTGCCAAAGCAGGGAGATACATGATGTATCCGAACCATCAGGGCAAATATGATGTGCTGGGTATTATGTATACCCATAAGTCTCCATGTTCTTTTGTGATGGACAAACGCAAGTCACATACGATACTTGTACGGGAGTTCTGTGATCTTGTGCAGGCCAAGCGCCTGGAAAAAGATAATCCGAGGCAGGGAATCACCATTATCAATCAGGTGGCAAAAGAGGTGGCTGCCGGAAAAAAGTATATTCTTTTCCCAGAGGGCGGATACCGGTTTAACAATAAAAATAAGGTATGCGATTTCAAGGCAGGAAGTTTTAAGATCGCTTTAAAATCACATGCACCGATCGTTCCTATTGCACTGATTGATTCGTATAAGGTGTTTAACAGTTTTCATATCGGACCGATCACAACATATGTGCATTATTTAAAACCGATCTGTTACGAAGAGTATAAGGGAATGAAAACGCAGGAGATTGCCGATCTGGTAAAAATCCGGATTGAAGAAAAAATACAACAGGAAATGCAGGCACATAGGTAAAAAATTTCCTGTATCCTTTTTCAATGGATACAGGAAATTTTACATTCTGATTACATACAATCATCATGATCGGCTTCGGAATCCCCGGAGATATTTTCTCTGGTATATACCCGTTTTTGATCTCGCTGTATTTCAACCAGCGCAGAGAGCTGTTCTTTTACATCCATGACATTTTTGATATTTTTAATTTCAAAATCGCCAAGGGTTTTGTCGGAAGAATTTACAAGAATGGTTCCCATTCCGAAAATCCGCTGAGACAATGATCTGGTCACGGTCAGATCCTGGACGCGGTACAGACGGACCTCATCCTGCCGCTGATTTAAAAAACCGCTTTTTACATAGAATCTTTCGTTGTCATAACTGTACACAGTGAAGGTAAGCGGAAGTCCGCACCAGATTCTTTTTCGTTCTTTCCATAATAAGTCCATTTCTTTTTGTCCTCCTTATATTTTCATAGAATTTTATTTTTTCTAAAAATTTTTTACCTTTTTAAAAAGATTTTTACGTTTAGTCTTCACGAAGATGAACATATTTTGCGGCACTGCGGCGTCTGTCCTCTTCAATGGCAGCATAATGTTTTTTTGTTGTATTGACATCTTTATGACCAAGGACATCTGCAACCAGATAAATATCACCTGTTTCCCGGTAAAGAGAGGTGCCATAGGTGCTTCGCAGTTTATGTGGGGTAATATTCTTTAAGTTTGTGACAAGTTTTGCGTATTTCTTTACGAGATTTTCTACTGCACGGACCCCGATTCTTCGTTTCTGCATAGATAAAAACAGTGCGTTTTCATCCCCGGAAACCGGAGTGATCAGTTTTCGTTCTTCCATATATCCGCACAGGGCATTTCTGACTTCCTCTCCGAAGTATACAACAACTTCTGCGCCACCTTTCCGGTGGATCTTGATTCCGTTGTTTTTTAAATCGACATCGTCCAGATCCAGGCCGACACATTCCGAGACACGGATTCCTGTCCCCAGCATAAGCGTCAGAAGGGCCAAATCACGCACTTTTGTGCGGTCATGGAACATTTGTTGCTTTTTCGTTAAATTTTCGCCAGATTCGACTTCATCAAGCAGATTGGCAACTTCATCCGCATCTAACCTGATAATATTTTTTTCATGGATTTTCGGGGTACTTACCTTGGATGCAGGATTCGATTGTATAAATTCATTTTTGTACAGATATTTGTAAAAGGAGCGGAGAGAGGAGAGTTTTCGCTTGATTCCCCGTTCCTCGTTGGTATGTGCCATACCATCCTTTTCATATACCTTTAAATTATACAGATATTCTTCCAGATCCATGGGTTTTAGGCTTCCCAGAATACTCAGAGGAATCTCTGTAATGCTCATTTTTTTGCAAACTGGGTTGTTTTCGTGCAGATAATCGAAAAAACAGGAAAGATCATAGGCATAGGCAAGTCTTGTCCGTGACTGGGTTTTGGATTCGATTGCTATAAAATACTGTTTGCAGTAGGGTGGAAGAGCAGCAAGCTGCTTTCGCAGTTTTAATTCGTTATCAATATCTACTTTTTCGTAATATGCTTTTTCATTGTTTTCCATTGATATTCCACCCTTCTATTCTGCCGGTGCATATTGCATGGAAAATGCGTTTTTTGACACCGGGGTTTTCTAAATTAATCTGCCGGACAAGTTGTTTGACATATTCACGTTTGGTTTCCCCATCTGCCGGACACGGATTTTTCACAAGGGGAAGATGATATTTATGAAGAAATCCGATGACATTTGCTTCCGGAACATACATCAGTGGCCGGATGACAGTGATTCCGCTGCGGTCTAAATGGGTGACAGGGGCAAACGAATAAAACTGTCCTTCATAAAACATTGATAAAAACATGGTTTCTATGATATCGTCCATGTGATGCGCATAGGCAACCTTATTGCATCCAATTTGCCTCGCATAGTCATTTAATGCGCCTTTTCGCATTTTTGCACATAGCGCGCATGGAGAACTTTCTTTTCGTTCTTCAAAAACAATTTCGCCAATTTTGGTTTTGATTACATGGTATTCGACATCGAGCGTTTTACAAAGCTGCCGGATTTCGGACAGATCATAATGATCAAATCCCAGATCAACGGTCAAAGCTGCCAATTCAAATTTCTTTGGATAAAATCTGCGTAATCCGGATAATGCATATAAAAGTGTCAGAGAATCTTTTCCTCCGGAAATACCGACGGCAATCCTGTCACCATCAGCAATCATCTGGTAATCGTCAATTGCCTGGCGGACATAACTGTATAATTGTTGTAGTTTCATATAATGGTTCCTTTACTTGTGCTAAATTAATGGAATATGCAAAAGGCACTCCAAGGCGTTCGCGGATACGGCAATAGTGGCATCCATGCAACTATTCGCAAAACCTAAGTTTAACGAATAGTTCTCCTGATAAAATCAGGATATCACTCCGCGTATGCCTTTGCAAGCCATTATGCAAGATCTTCAGAATCCAGCAATATGGTAAAAGGCCCATCGTTTACCAGAGAAATTTTCATATCTGCACCAAAGATTCCGGTTTGTACATCCGGAATTTCTTCTTTGCATTTTGCAATAATATATTCGTAGAGATTGTTTGCAAGTTCCGGATTTCCGGCTTTGATAAAAGATGGACGGTTTCCCTTCCGGCAGTCCGCATATAATGTAAACTGTGATATTAATAACAGGGAGCCTTCGATATCATGTAAAGACAGGTTTGTTTTTCCGTTTTCATCACCGAAGATGCGCATCCCAAGGAGTTTTCGAATCATTTTATCGGCAATGTTTTTGGTATCGGTTTCTGCAATTCCGATCAGGACGCAAAAGCCGTTTGTTATCTGTCCGGTAATTTTTTGATCAACTTCACATGTTGCTTCAGTGACACGTTGTATTACAAATCGCATGGATTTCATTCCTCTTAATATTTTCAATAGATTTTTAAAGTATACAAGAAAAGGAACCGGACCTTAAGACCGGTTCCTTTTTTCAGAGCTGAATTGCTTTATTTCTTTTGTTCCATTTTCTTTCGAAAATCCAGAATAATGTCGACACACGCCTCCGGTGTGATCTTACTTGTGTTAAGTGTCAGATCATAGCTTCTGGAGTCTCCCCATTTCTTACAGGTGTAATAATTATAATAGCTGGAACGCTGCTTATCTCTTTTCTGGATCATATCTTTGGCTTTTGATTCCGTGACATCCTCACGTTTGCTGACACGCTTGATACGATCGTCCATATCTGCATGTACAAAGATGCTCAGACAGTCCGGATTAGAAGCCAGTGCGTAATCTGCACAGCGGCCGACAATTACACAGGACTCCTCAGATGCAATCTTTTTATGGTATCAAATTGTGCTAAAAATACTTTGTGATTAAGCGGCATATCCAAAAACGGTGCTGCAGAATAATTTCCGCCGGTATATGTATCCATTACTAAGGAATACAGAAAACTGTTGGTTGGACGTTCATCATGATTTTCGAAAATTTCTTCGCAAAAACCAGAATCTTTTGCTGCCTGTGCCAAAAGTTCTTTATCATATAACTTGATTCCAAGACGTTCTGCTAAAAAGTTTTGCAACGGTGTATCCACCACTTCCAAGTTCTCTTCCGATTGTATAAATATAATTGCCCATACCCGTTACCTCCGATGTCATAAATTCTTTAAGTAATCTCTTAAAGTATATACATATTATACAACATTTAGGACCTGGATTTCAACAATTTTAGCAAATTATCAAAATATTCCGGCAAAGGAGCAGAAAATTCCATATATTCTCCACTTTTTGGATGAACGAATCCTATTGTTTTTGCGTGGAGCGTCTGCCCCTGCAAATGTTTGAACGGTGATCTGCCACTGGAATACAGAGTATCTCCGAGTAACGGATGCCCGATGCTTGCCATGTGTACACGGATCTGGTGAGTTCGTCCGGTTTCCAGTTGAAACTGCATATAAGTATAATTTCCAAAACGTTCAAGAACTTTATAATGAGTAATTGCCGGTTTTCCGTTTTTCTCATTGACAGCCATTTTTTTGCGGTCAACCGGATGCCTTCCAATTGCGCCTTCGATGGTTCCCTCATCTTCGGTTACATTTCCACAGACTATGCCAACATAGATACGGTTGACGGTATGTTCTTTGATCTGCTCTGCAATGTTTACGTGACTTTCATCATTTTTGCATACAATCAGGGAACCGGTGGTATCCATATCAATACGATGAACAATCCCCGGACGTATCTGTCCGTTGATGCCGCTTAATGAATCTTTGCAGTGATACATGATGGCATTTACCAGTGTTCCGGAATAATGTCCTGCCGATGGATGAACGACCATCCCTTTGGGTTTGTTCACAATCAGAACATCATCGTCTTCATACAGAATGTCCAGCGGAATGTTTTCCGGTTCAATGGTCGTTTCGACAGCATCCGGAATGGTGACACGTATGAGATCTTCTGTATGTACCGGATAACTGGCCTTTTGAACTGCCCCGTTTACCTGAATTTGTTTGTTTTTGATAAGTTTTTGAAAAAAAGAACGGGAGAAATCCGGATAAATTTCGGAAAGAACTTTATCCAGACGCTCCCCTTCCTGTGTATACTGTACTTCAAATGATTCTTCCTGCACGGTTTTAGGACTCCTTTTCATCTTGCAGTTTTCCAGTGAAAATCAAAGAAAAATCTTCTTCCTTGTAATAAAAAAGCACAACAATGATCAATGCGATTGCAGAAAGTGTTACATAAATATCTGCAACATTAAAAACCGGAAAATTGATCAGGCTGAAATAAAAGAAATCAATGACATAGTGATGAATTACACGGTCAATCAGGTTTCCGGCCGCCCCTGCAAAGATTCCGACGCTATGATATTCAGCGGAAGAAAACGGCGGTTCAATGGAATTCGCTGATACACAATAGCCAGTAAAACAAGCACAACGATGTCAGTACGGCAAAAAAGATCATTTTTGCCATCAAAAAAGCTTCCGGATGGCTGTCAAAATAAGTAAAATGAAAAATCCGGTGCAGAATAGAAACCGGATCCAGACTAAATGCAGCACTGTCATTCTCGAGATATTTTAACTGGAATACCCCATCGATCACAGACACATCCGGTTTCTGGTACAGATGGGTATAGGCAAGCCATTTGGTAAACTGGTCGATGGCAATTAAAAGAATAACAAGCAGACCGCTGTATCCCATATATTTTTTTGTCTTTCTCTGATTCATTGTTCTCTCCTTACTTATAAATCATAAACCGGACGCGAAGTTTTCCTTTTTTGCTGAGAGACTGGTCGGTTTCAAAAACAAAACGCCCTTTTTGGCGAACCGAAACAATATCTCCGTTGTCACAGGATTGATTGCAGTTTGTAATGCAGCGTCCATTAATGAAAACTTTCTCAGCCGTAAGATATGCGGCAGCTTCCGACCGGGATAAATGATATGCCCGCGCAATAATGGCATCAATGCGGTTAGAAGCAACCATATCATCGTGTTCCTCAAAAACGGGATGGACTTTAAGAGTACTGACATCTTCGATAATCGAACTTCGGATCATTGTATGGCGGATCTGCGTAAACTGATCCATAATAAAATCTGAGATGGTCTCTGAACAAAAGATATAAATGTCATTTTCCAGCAGAACAATATCTCCGATTTTACTCCGGTCCAGTCCAAGATGCATCAGTGCCCCCAGTACATCGCGATGCGTAAGTTTTTCCGCATATTTTGGATACTGGGGAACCGCATGGATACAAACAAACGGATAAGACCATTCATAACAAAGAGCATCAGGGATAAATGCAACCATCTGACGCTCTGCCTGCTCATAGCCACCGGATAGTTCTGCTGTAGTATACAGTTCCTTCTGCAGACTATGAAAAATATTTTGTTCATTTAAATTCAAAAAATCACTGAATAATACAATTCCTTTCCGGTCCGCCTGTCTGGAAAGATCCAGAAGACGCTTCCGGCATAATTCCTGTTCGTTCATATCATTAATTTAATCCTGGTAAATCAAAAGATTCCATAAGTCCCTGAATATCTCCGGAAATGTCAACCCCATTTGGAGTTGCAAGGAAGATGTAATTGGAGATCTTCTGTAGATTTCCATGCATGGCAAAGGTAGCACCGGAAGTAAAATCGATGATCCGCTGTGCAATATCTACACTGAGTCCTTCCATGTTGATTACAACGGTACGTCCGTTTAATAAGGTTTCTGTTATTTCAATCTCATCTTCAATGGTAGTTGGCTTGATCACACATACTTCCATTCCCGGTTGTCCCTGTCGGCGGTTTCGGTTGATTGGTGTAATTTTATTCTGCTGCTTCTGCCTCTGCTTTTCGGAAATATCAAAAGTTGCTGCGGTCTGCTGCTGTTCCTCTTCTTTTTTGCGTTCTCTGCGGGAAGGTTTTTTTTCTTTTACCTCATAATCCTCTTCTTCATCGTAATCGTAATCTTCGTTATCAAATTCGTAATCATCATCATTTAAACGCATGACATCGAGAAATTTATCAATAATACTCATTTTTTACCACCTTATTTTTGATAATGTCTTTCGCCGAAAATTCCGGTTCCAACACGAACCATGGTTGCACCTTCTTCAATTGCAACCATATAATCTCCGGTCATTCCCATGGACAAAATATCCATACGTACATTATCTATGTTTTGTGCGTCAATGTCAACAGATAATTGGCGAATCTGCCGGAAGTAAGTGCGGTTGTCTTCCGGATTTTCCACGAATGGTGCAATCGTCATCAGCCCAAGGATTTGAATATGCGGCAAAGCGGCAATCTGGCGGATAAGAGAAAGGGTTTCTTCTTTATGAATACCAAATTTACTCTCCTCTTCTGCAATATTGACCTCAACCAGAATAGAGACGGTTACATTTTGTTTTGCAGCCTGTTTTTCAATTTCTTTTGCCAGATGCAGACTGTCCACCGAATGGATGAGTTCTGTCTTTCCAACGATATATTTCACTTTGTTCGTCTGCAGATGTCCGATCATATGCCAGCGGATATTCTTAGGAAGAACTTCCATTTTCTCACACATTTCCTGAACTTTATTCTCTCCAAAATCACGTGCCCCCAGATCATATACGGTCTGAAGCATTTCGATTGGCTTGGTTTTGCTGACGGCGATCAATGTCACATCACTGCGTTTTCTTCCTGCGTTTTCGCATGCCTTGCATATATTTGCTTCTACCTGTTGCAGGTTTTCCTGTAAATCCATCATGTATACACTCCTTTTATTTTACAACCAGCTGGTTTTCTTTTATTTTACTGCCGTCTAAAGCAATATGATCATACAGGGCGACTCCGTAGGAAGTGCCTGTATCAACGATGGTATATTTATTGTTTTGTGCAAGAATATCAATTTGTTTAAATACGGCATATCCTTTGTTGATATTATAAACACCGGTGAGCTTGTCCACATCACTGCCGATGGTATACGTCCCGGAAGAATTGTTTTTTACCACAACATCGCCGGCAAAAACGGTTTCATCATCAATATAGTAAAAATCATCCGTTTCGTAGTATATCGTTGGCTGAACTAGTGTTACCGAACCGGTATCTCCAGCATGGTTTTCTATCATAAGTCCGGGATCGGATGAATCGCCTCCCTGTGTAAAATACTCTTTTGGAACCGTATAAAACTGTTTTTTTGTAATGGCCGAATTCGGAATTTTCAGACCGGTTTTTTCAGATACGACAAGTTCCACATCGACGAAACGATCATTTACATAACGGATCATTGCCGTTTTTAAACTCAGGTTTACATAATAACTTTCGTCTTTTTTGGTCAGGGAATAAGGAACTGTCAGTGTAAAATCATCCTTGCAGAAACGGATTTTAATATACTCATTATCTTTTAGCTGTTTTGCCATATCCTCTGATACCGGCAACAGAATATTCCATTTTTCACTGTCAATCCGTTTGTAGGCAGGGGTATTTGCCGTGACCTGTTCCTGATCATCCAGAGAATTTCTTTTGTAATCTGCCATGTTAAACTGATTGGCAGTAAAGTTGTCTGTGGTGACACTTTCATAGCCGTCCGTGTAATATACGATAATTCCGGGTTTTTCTGACTTCTTTTTGTAAAACGTATTGTTTTCTACAGCGGCTTTCACATCTTCATTTAAAGAACTGAGGGCATTCATACTGAGGGTCTGTGTCAGCTGTGCATTGAGTTCGTTTTTGAATGTATAAACCGAAGAAAACGTGTTGGAGTCATAAGAATTCCGGAAAACATCCAGTTCGGAGGAAACTTCTTTCAGTGTTTCGGGGTCAAGGGTGTCGCCAGTGGATGCGGCATCTGAAATCTGTCGGGAAAGTTCCCCGCTGGTGTCAATGGAATAGACTACGTCATTGACAGAGGCTTTTGCCCCGTTTTTCAGATAGTAATTGATATAACCGCTCTGTCCTGCATAGACAACCGTCTCATCGCGCAGAATCAGTCCGTGATAAACATGGTTTGTTGCAATGGTTCCCTGCCCCACTTCGTATTCAGCAACCGGGCTGGAAGTCAGATACGATATAAGGTTAAAGATGACATAGATAATTATAATTACAAAAATCACGATTCCGATATTTAAATTCAGACCATGATGCATTCGTACAACATTCTGTTTGCGTGCCAAAAAAGTCCACCTCTCTGATTGATACTTCTATCTTACCATTTTCAAACTGCAAATACAATCATCAGAAGAAATGTGTATAATTTTAATTTTTTGTTCCATACTATGGATAAAAAATGGAGGTAAGAAAAATGAAATGGCTTGATAACTGCCTTTTGACATTAGCGGTAATTGGATGTATTGTTTGGGGACTGATTGGATTTTTCCAGTTTAATCTGGTTTCCTTTATCTTTGGAAACGGAACCTGGCTGACGCGTGTCATATATGCGCTGGTAGGACTCAGCGGATTATATCTGATCAGCTTTTACGGAAGAATCCGTTCCTCTCTGGAGGATTAGACACAAAAAAGATGGGAGTGTTCTCAATAAGAAGCACTCCCATCTTCCGTAAACCGGGATCTCTTAGAGCGAAACCGTTACTTTCGCCTGTGCATATTCCGGCAGATCCGCTTTGTTTTTAGAAACACTTAAAATAAAACGGACTTTGTATTTTTCGCTGATAATATCCAGTTTTTCAATCGCCCTTACCATGTCCTGATCGGATTCAATGAATGCAATGGTAAGAAAACTGTCCAGATACATTTCTTCCAGATCGTGATCCTGGGATACAATCCCACAGATAAACCCTAAAAATTCATCACAGTTTGTAATTGGATAATCCACTACATTGATCAGACGGACTTTATTGTTTAACTCATACATATGTTTCTGGCTTTTGTCAAGATAAACAACACTCCCGGTAACGGTACTGACGGTGTGATTGACTTTTTCTAAAAGTTCCTTGGTCTTTCCTTTTCCCTTTTCCCCACAAATGATTTCAATCATGGCACTTCCTCCTGCAAATATAAAAAGTCACAAAAAACGGTTCTTTATAACCATAATTATAGTATATTTGCACAGGAAATACAATCATTAATTCGCAAACGTGGAAAGAATCTGATTCATCAGCGTATACATATCAGAACGTGTTTTTCCCTTGTAAACGATACTGACAATATCATCACCTTTTTTATTCTTTGAATACAAAACAAGACAGTATCCCGCTGCATTTGTGGTACCGGTTTTTCCACCGATTACGGTAATATCTTCCGGTTCGGTTGTCTGACCGTTTAAATACCGGTTTGTACTTTCCCATGTCTGTGTCACGGTATTACCGGATGCATTCTGATAAGCAGCATCATAACTTTTGGTATGGATAATGTCAATAAAATCCTGTGTCTGGATTGCTTCCTGAAAGATCAGGTACATATCGTAAACGGTTGTGTAGTGATCATCATCCGGCAGACCGTTTGCATTGACAAAATGGCTCTGTGTTGCTCCTAGGGCTTTTGCTTCGCGATTCATTTCCTCTGCAAATTTGTCAATTGACCCGGAATAATATTCGGCAAGGACATTTGCCGCATCATTTCCACTGACAAGTAGCAGTCCGTACAGTAAATCCCGGACAGTAAGTACATCTCCGGCAGCAAGTCCGCATTTGGAAGAATCTGCCATATTGGCAATGGCATCCGCGCTGACCGTTACTTTATCATCCAGATCACAGTTACGGATAATGATATAGGCTGTCAGAATTTTTGTGGTACTTGCCGGATACAGTTTTTCGAAAAGGTTCTGGCTGTACAGTACTTCTTTGGTTGTCAGATCAAAAACACCAGCTCCTTCGGCATAATCTGCATGAACCTGATCCGTGCCAAAATTAATATCGTCTGTCACACACAGATTTCTTGCAAAAAACTGGTTGCTGACGGAAGAATTATCTCCTGTCAGGGAGTATGGATTCTGGATATCCGCGGTCTTACCGGTTCCGCATCCGTTCATAAAAAGAGCTGCTATGCAAGAAATACATAGCAGTTTTATTTTTAAATGATGAGTTCTATTTGTACATTTCACGCCAGTCAAGGTCTCCTCTATCCAAAGATTTAATCAAAAGCTCCGCTGTGGCAAGATTGGTTGCAAGCGGGATATTGTGCTCATCACAAAGCCGCACAATGCTGTTGACATCCGGCTCATGTGACTTTGGTTTCAGAGGATCACGCAGAAAGATTACGAGATCAATTTCATTGTGCTCGATCTGTGCACCAAGCTGCTGGGAACCTCCCAGATGTCCTGCGAGATATTTATGTATCTGGAGGTTGGCAACCTCCTCGATCAGACGTCCGGTTGTTCCGGTTGCAAACAACTGGTTTTTTGCCAGAATTCCACGATATGCAATACAGAAATTCTGCATTAATTTCTTTTTTGAGTCATGTGCTACAAGTCCAATATTCATTAAACAATTCCCCCTAATATTTTTTCGGCTGTAATCCAACATTTAATACAAACCCCATTCCCAAATACAAAGAAAGCAAAGAAGTCAATCCGTAACTTACAAATGGAAGCGGAATTCCTGTATTCGGCATCAGACCGGTGGCAACAAAAATATTAAAAATACTCTGAAATCCAATCAGTGCAGCCATGCCGCAACAGATCAGTCTTCCTGCGAGATCCTTTGCCTTCCGGGCGATCAGAATACATTCTATCACAATAAACAGCAATAAAAGGACAATTACCATGGTACCTATAAAACCGAGTTCCTCACCGGCAACAGCGAAGATGAAATCTGTCTGTGGCTCAATGATATAATTCGCATTTTTCATGGATGTGGCCGCGGAATTGTTCAGACCTTTCCCCCATAACTGGCCTGATCCAATTGCCATAATCGAATTTTGCTGCTGTGCTGCGATATCCGACCATCTGGGGTCCTGTGGATATAACCATGCCATAATTCGACCGAAACGGTAATCTCCCGAGGATTGTGCCATACGAAGTATAACGGTAATTCCTATCAATCCTGTCGGAATACAGATTCCCAAAACGGTTAATACTATTTTATAACTTAATCCGGCAATAAACAAGAGGCTAATAAAAATTAATGCAATTGCGATGGAAGTTGAAGTATCCGGCTGCTTTACAATCAAAAGCAGAGGAATTCCGATCAGGACAAAAGAAAGACCTATGGTTTTTACCGTGTTCAGGTTCTCTGCATGTTTGGAAAAAAAGCGTGCGAAAAATAAAATCAGCACGATTTTTGCCAGCTCGGAAGGCTGAAAACGAAAACCTCCAAAATCAATCCAGCGCTGTGCTCCACCGGCACTGTCACCAATACCTGTCATAACCAGACCAAGCAGGACAATGATTCCGATATAATACAACCAGGTAAATCTCAGAATAAAGGAATAATCCATCAAGGATACAATGACCATCGCCACCATACCGATGATACATCCTAAGATCTGCATTTTCTGTACAGAATGTTTGGCACTTCCAATGATCAGGATACCGATGATATTTAAAACCAGTATGCTGATCACCAATTGAAAATGATAATTTCTAAGTTTGTATTGTTTTAACATTTTAAGCTCTTTTCCTGTTTTGTTTCAAAACAACTCTTATCTCATAGTCATCCGGAGAAAATTCAAAATACCGTGAAATAATATCTGAAATTTCCTTTTTCATTCGCCTTGCTGCAGCAGGTGAATGTTCAAACGGTGCGGATTCTGCCATTAATTTCAGACGTTCACGGGCAATTGGTCCGGAACCGTCCTGTCTGTGGGAAAAACGATTAACCTTCATACTCACATTCCTTTCCGCCCAGATATATTTTTCCCTGCCGGATGCAGGGATCTTCTTTATTCAGATCCACCGGAATCACACGTGGATTTGCGAATGCTCTTGCGGCGGTCATAAATGCACGGGTGGCCTTTGTGTGCATGGAAAGTACAGGTATTCCCTTATTCTGGCTTACGACAATTCTTTCATCGGCAGGAATTACACCGATTGCCGAAAGTCCTAAAATATCTTCTACATCTTTTTGCGAAAGCATATCGTGTTTTCGCACCATACGGGCATTGTAGGCATTGATCAGCAGATCAATCTGTGAAAGCCGCATACCGTCCAGCAGACAGATGACTCTTCCTGCATCCCGCACAGCAGAAATATGCGGAGATGTAACAACTACTGCACGATCTGCTGCAGATACGGCAAAGTGAAACCCGTCTTCGATTCCTGCCGGACAGTCAATCAGACAGAAATCAAATTCCTGTTTTAAATGGGAAATCAGCGTATACAGCTTACTCTCATAATCCATAATCTTTCTGCAGCGGAGAGCTGCGGGAATCATAAACAGATTCGGATAACGCTTGTCCCGGATCAATGCCTGTTTTAACCGGCATTTGTTTTCGAGAAGGTCGATCAGATTATACTGGATCTGATCTTCCATTCCCATTACAACATCCAAATTCCGAAGTCCCATGTCTGTATCAAGCATGATGACTTTTTTATCTAACCGTGAAAGTCCTGCGCCAATGTTGGCAATTGTTGTAGTCTTGCCAACACCGCCTTTTCCTGAAGTGAAAACAATTGCTTCACCCATGAAATAAACCTCCTGTTAGTTTAAATTGTAATCTATGTGACTAATCGGCAACAGAGTTTCTTATGTTACCGTTGGCACCGGCTGCTTTCATTTCCTTGATATCTTTCATCGATGTTTCTTTATAGTAATATGAAATTACATTTCTTGCCGCAGTTGCCGCATTATGCGAACTGTAACCGTTGGCAATTCGTACTGCGATGGTAATTTCCGGATCATCATATGGCGCATAACCAACAAACAGACCATGATTGGCATGTCCGGTCTGCTGTGCCGTACCGGTTTTTCCGGCAACCGGAATATCAAATCCCTGGAAGCGGTCCATGGTGGAAACCACTTCGCGCATGCCGGAATGAATGGCATCCCACTGGCTGCTTGTTAAGGTGTCCGAAATATCTTCATAGTCGGCCTTATATTTTTTGACCGTCTTTCCATCTGCATCCACGATTTTATTCATCAGCTGATAATTATATTTTTTGCCGGAGGCCACGGCTGTTACATAGCGGGACAATGCAACGGTGGTATAGTTGTTATCACTCTGTCCAATGGCAGCCATAACCGGATATTTTGTCGCAACAGATGATTTGCTTTCCGAAATCTCCAGTCCTGTTTTTTGATCCAGGCCATAGATATGTGCATATTTCTGAATCAGATCAATACCGTTGGCATCATTATAAGATCCTGTTTTTTTCTGTGCCAGCCGATTGCCGACCGTATAGAAAAAGACGTTACAGGAATCCCGAATTGCCTCGGAAACATTGTCAAGTCCGTGACTGCCCGGATAAATCCAGCATTTTGGTTTGTTACTGATGTCATTATAAATTCCGGTACACCGGATCTGGTCGGATGTCGTAATCACGTTTTCTGCCAGACCGGCTGTTGCGGAAACCAGCTTAAAGGTGGAACCGGGTGCGGTCTTCTGCTGCGTCGCATAATTGAGCAGCGGAGAAGATTTATCATGCTGCAGAGATGCAAAATATTCCGAATCCACACCATTGGCAAGTTTGTTGCTGTCATATCCGGGATAACTTACCATGGCACGAATTTCCCCTGTTTTTTCATCCGTCACCACACAGGAACCGGTACATGGTTCAAGTGCAAGCTGTGCAGGCGTAATCTCAATGTTGTAAATCTTTTTCATGAGAAAATCCCGTGGAGACAACGATCCGTTTTTCAATTTATTTACGGTTGCATCATCATAATCCAATACTCCCTGATCGAACAGAATCAGACAGAGCTGACGCGGGGAGATTTCGCCACGTGTAATCATATACTGGTATATAATTTTGGAAAATTCCGTATCTGTCTTAATGTTCTTTAGAATATACTTGCATAATGCATCATATACTTCTGTTGAGTCCGCATATTTTTCATCGACATTTAGCTGGCTGATATCGATCCAGTGCTGTGTGATACAGTAACCTAAATACTCTTTCGGGCTGATTTTCTGATTTTTCCATTTCTGGTAAACAGAATCACTGGTATCTATCTCATTTTTTAAGAGTACCTGATCGTCTTTTAACATGGAAATAATGTAAGTAAATTCATCCAGCACTTCATCGGACATTGTATTCAACGCTTCCGGTGAACTGGTCAGTTCCTGTTTTATTTTTCCAAGCGTTGTCTTCTGTCGGGATTTAAAAACACTTAACACATTTTTTTCGGTGTCAGAGGCTTTCGCTTTTGAAAAGTGTTCTGTGTTGATGACGCTGTTGCCAATCAGGGCTGTATACACATCGTTGATCGGAATTTCGCCCGATTTGATATTGGAATACACAATCGCCGCAATCTCATTCTGCAATGCCAGATAGGTAGCTTTCTGCAGATCTGCGTCGATACTCAGATACAGGTCATCTCCGGCTACGGAATCGGTGCTGCTGATAATTTCGGAAATTCTTCCTACATTATCAATATAAAATTTCTGCTCTCCGTTTTTCCCACGCAGATAGGTCTCGTAATACTGCTCCAGCCCGGCTTTTCCGACGGTGTCATTCTGGGTATAATCTTTATTCTTTTTGTGCAGTGCCGTATACTCCGATTCCGAAATCGGTCCGGTGTATCCGATGATCGATGAAAAATATTCACTGTAGTTGTATTTCCGGATCATATCTTCGTTGACCGAAATTCCGCTCAGTGTGTCCATATGCTCATTCACGTAAGCAACGGTCTTGTCCGAAACATCGGTTGCGATTTTTACTTCTTTGTATCTTGCGAAGCGGTTTCCAAGCATGGCATAACGGACAACGACGATACGGTATGCAAGATCCCCATCGTATTTCGAACTGATGCCAAAGTTATCTTTTCCCATCAGATATTCCATAATCTGTTCTGCGGTTGCATTTGCCTCATCGATTCCGGTATCTTTGTTGTATTCGAGATCGTCGGCAGAATTTTTTCCGAAAACATCTGCGCGAAAACGGTTCAGCGAGGAACCGGATACATTAAAGCTGTATGTACCGTCTTTTTTCCGGTCAATTTTGAAATCATTATTCAGCGTTTCACCGTTATTCTTTAAAACCGTAAGAATCTCTGCAAGTTCTGCATTGACAGCCTTGTTTTTTTCTTTTGTGCTTGAATAGGTTGTACTGTCATTGATGGAAATGGAATATGCAAGTTCATTGTAAGCCAGAAGCTTTCCTTTTTTGTCATATATATTTCCACGTGCCGCATTGATCGGCTGCTTCATCTGAATCTTTAAAGAAAAGTTTTCCTGATAAGACTTTCCGTTGACAACCTGAAGGGTAAAGATTCTTGCAAGGATAATTCCGAAAAATACGATAAATACCGCAGCAAGCACAAAAAGGCGCGAACTGAAAAATTTCTTCAGAAAATCTTTGATATCATAACTCAAATTTTATAGCTCTCCTTTTCTCGTGTTCCTCAAGTTTCTGATTAATCTTGAGAAGAATAAAATACAAAAAGATGGTTATCACCATGGTATAAACAAATTCCGGTAGTATGATGGATGTAAAATAATACCAGAAAGAAAACCGGCTGCGCATAAAAAACATAACGATATAGATCATCAGGTTATTTACGATATCACTCGAGCCAATCAGAATCATCGGAAGCTTAATATCATCCGGGTAAAATCTTTTTTTGAACAATCCGTTGATGTAACCGATGTACATATAAAGTAAAGCATATCCTCCGAGATAAAACCCAAAAAATATGTCGATAAGCAATCCACAAAAGAATCCAACCCACAGCCCTTCTTTTTTCCCACGCATGAGTCCAAAAGAAGACACCACAATAATCAGCAGATTCGGACCGATATTGGCAAATGTCAAAGCTCGAAAAACGGTTGTCTGTAAGAGAAAACAGATTGCTATAATAATAAAAAGCACAATTTTTCTACGCATTTCCTACTCCTGTGATTTTTGTGTTTCGGTATTGTCCTGTGTTTCTGTCTGAGTATCGGATGCCTTCTGGGAAGACAGTTCCTTTTCTCCGGTGTCTTTGAGTGTCGTAATGACAAGCACCTCCCGCAGATGCTGGAAATCAACGACCGGCGTAATGGTTCCCGATTTTGTCAGGTTATTTGCATTTTTTTCAATGGAGGCAATGTATCCAATCAGAATTCCTTCCTGATACTGATCCGACACATAAGAAGTCACGACCGGATCGCCGACCTTTACCTTATCATCTTCATCCCGGAGTTCTGTATATGGTAACACTTTATCCTGATTCATGGACTTTAAGCTGCCACCGACATTGAAATTATCTTTTGTGGTCAGAACCATGGAACTTACATTACTGGAATCATCGATGATGCTTCGCACCTTGGCAAAATTCGGACCGACGTCTGTGACGATTCCGACCAGACCGCTTCCGGCAATGACGTTCATGCCTTTTTTGATGCCTTCTTTGGAACCTTTGTCAATCGTAAAACTTGAAAACCAGTTGGTTCCGTCCATGGCGATCACATTTGCTGCGACCTTCTGATATCCGGAATATTTATCATCCAGATCCAGAAGTTCCCGGTAATTGTCCAGTTCGTATTGTTCGAGCTTTGTGACGTTTAACTGATTGGTCAGATCGTCTACCTGATTTTGAAGCTTTTTGTTTTCTTTTAAAACTTCTCCAAGTGTTTGAAAGTCATTTGCTTTTCCTGAAATCCAGGAACCGGCATTGTTGATTCCCTTCTGCATCGGAACAAATACATATCCGGCAACTGAATTTAAAGGACCTCCGGAAAGATTAAATACCAGACTCGTAAACAAAGCAACAATACACACGCCGGTAAGGATCAGCAAAATATATTTACTTGAAAGATGCTTTTTCTTATTGCGAAAACTGCGAAATTTTTTCATAAAATCCTCGAATCCTTGTTTCTTACTTTAACGTAGTATTTTTCATGCTGAATGGAATCCGTTTATATTTGGAGTCCGTAGCAATCTTTGAAAGACCGCGGACTGCGCTCTCTTCCGGATTCTCACAGGTATTTACTTTAATATTTGTAATCTGTGTAAACAACTGGTCAAGATCTTTGATTTTTGATCCGCCGCCTGTGATATAAATACCTGCATAGATAATATCCCTGGCAAGTTCCGGTGGTGTTTTCTCCAGAATCAGTTTGATAGACGAACAGATCGATTCAAGATTTGCTTTGATTGCTTCATAGACAACCTCTGCGGTAATTTCACGTTCTACCGGAAGACCGCTTACGACATCCAGACCAACAACGGTCATCGTTTCCTGTCTTCCCGGAAGTCCGCTTCCAAGCTCTTCTTTTAATGCTTTGGCGGTTTTCTTTCCGATCACAAGGTTAAATTCCCTGCGGATATAGCTGATGATGGACTCATCGAGACGGTTGGACCCGAAATGCATCAGGTCACTGAGTACAAGTCCTCCGAGAGAAATCACAGAAATTTCGATCGTATCTGCTCCCATATCCACGACCATGACTCCGGTAGGCTGATTTACATCAATCCCAAGTCCAACGGCATCTGCAAGTGGTTTTTCACAGAGCATAACGTTTTTCGGACGAAATTTGCTTTTATAAAAAAGTTCAAAGAATGCACGTTTTTCTACATCGGTAATGTCTGTTGGTACTGCGACAAGAAATTCTGCATTCTTTACTCTTCCTTTTAATTTTTTCTCAATATAATCAAAAATCATGGTCTGCAGAAAATTGTAATCTGCGATCACTCCCGTAGAAACCGGAAACGTAACGTTGATGCTTTCCGGTGCTTTTTCATACATTGCATAGGCATCATCGCCATACGCATAAATCTGCGTTTTGTTGATAATGGCAATGGTGTTTTTTTCAGATACCACTTTTCCACTGGATTTACTGAATACTTTAAAATTACATGTACCGAAGTCAATACCATAAATATTGTTACTCATTGTCTTCTCCCTTTTCTTGTGTTATAACAATTTATTTCGCGAAAACTGAAATACTGCTGATCTCCGATTACGATATGATCAGCAAGGGTTAATCCCAACACCGAGGCGCCTGCCCGAATCTGTTCGGTAAGCTTTTTGTCTTCTGTGCTTGGAGTTGGGTCTCCACTCGGATGATTGTGCAGGATAACGATCATAACAGCATTTCGAAGCAGTGCTTTGCGAAACAGTTCCATGGGAGAAACATATGCATAACTGATGCTCCCGGTTGCGATTACACTGTCTCCTAAAAATTTGCATTTGGAATCAAAGAAAGCTGCCATAAAGGCTCTTCCCTGCGGTGCCGGAGTTCTTCCATATAATAATCGGCGATGGAAGACGGACAGTTCATGGATAAATGATATCCGCGTCCGGTTCTGGCAATGCGCTTGGAAAGCTCCGCAATTGCTTTCAGCTGTGTTGCCTTGACCGGGCCAATGCCCCTGCGTTCTAAAAGCTGTTCATATCCGATTTCGTACAGATTCAAAAGATTTCCCTGACACTCCGACAAAAGATCACGTGCAAGATCCAAAGCCGTATAATCCTTTGTTCCTGTCTTTAATATAATTGCAAGAAGCTCTGCATCCGACAGCGCCTCTGCTCCAAGAATCTGAAAACGTTCGTAAGGACGTTCCGATTCCGGCAGGTTTTTCATTGAAATGTGACTCAAAACAGGTTCCTTTCTACTTTTCCGAAGCCACATGAAAACTCATATTATTTTAGCACAGTTCATCTATATTAACAAGGTTACGTTCATAAAGTTTCTGTAAAGACATAAGAATTCCAAGCTTCGCATGGTACCATGTCAGCCCCCCCTGAAAATAAACGGCATATGGCGGTTTCACCGGGCCATCTGCGGAAAGTTCGATGGAAGAACCCTGTACGAATGCACCTGCTGCCATAATAACGTCACAGTCATAACCAGGCATTGCCCATGGCTCCGGAGTGACATAGCTGTCTACCGGTGCAGCAGCCTGAATTCCTTCACAGAAAGCAATCATGGCCTCCCGGTTTTGAAATTCCACAGCCTGAATAATGTCATGGCGGCTTTCTGTACTGTCCGGAACCACTTTATACCCCAGTTTTTCATAAATATCTGCCGCAAAAATGGCTCCCTTTAAGGCACCGCTTACAACGGTCGGTGCAAGAAAGAGACCCTGATAAAAGGACTGGATCACACCAAGCGAAGCTCCTACTTCTTTTCCGAGTCCAGGGGAAGTCAGGCGGTATGCCGCATTTTCCACACATTCCTTTTTACCGACAATGTATCCGCCAATCGGAGCAAGGCCGCCTCCCGGGTTTTTAATCAGAGAACCGACCATCATATCCGCTCCCACTGCAAGTGGCTCCCGGTCTTCCACAAACTCTCCGTAACAATTGTCAACCATACAGATGACATCCGGTTTGATATTTTTGATAAATGTGATCAGTTCCCCAATTCGCTCGACCGACAGCGTTGGACGTGTCTGGTATCCCTTGGAGCGCTGGATGGTTACCAGGCGGGTGTTTTCATGGATTGCATTCCGGATTCCATCGTAATCAAATGAACCGTCCGGCAGCAGATCCACCTGGGAATAAGTGATTCCGTATTCGGCAAGGGAACCTCTGGATGGGCGGATTCCAATTACTTCTTCCAGAGTGTCGTACGGTTTTCCGACCGGAGAAAGAAGCTCATCGCCCGGACGCAGATTGGACATCAGAGCGAGCGCAAGTGCATGGGTTCCACAGGTGATCTGTGGACGGACCAGCGCATCTTCCCGCCAAAACAGTCTGCATATACCCGCTCTAAAGTATCTCTTCCCATATCATTATATCCGTATCCGCTCGAAATATTAAAACATTCTGCACTCACACGGTTTTTCTGCATGGCTGCAATGACTTTCATCTGATTGTATTCCGCATTTGCATCAATCTTTTCAAAACGCTCTTTTAATTCCTGTTCGATTTTTTCGCCAAATGCATAAACTTTCTCGGAAATTCCAAGTTCTTTATATTTTTCTTCCAGTAACTGATTCATTGTATGATTCCTTTCTCGTGTAAAACATCCGTCATTTTCTGTAACATCTGATCTTCGCGGTCATTAAATTCTGATTTGTCCAGCCAGATGACATCCTTTTCCCGGCGGAACCAGGTAAGCTGCCGTTTCGCAAAATGTCTGGTTTCCCGTTTGATCACATACACCGCTTCCTCAAGGGAGCAGCTGCCGTCCAGATAATCTAAAATTTCTTTGTATCCCAGTCCCTGCATGGAAACCATATCTTTGCGGCATCCCATATCATACAGCGTTTTTACTTCTGTAAGAAGTCCCTGCTCCATCATTAAGTCCACGCGCTGATCAATGCGCCGGTATAATTTTTCCCGTTCGTCCGTCAGTACAAAATATGCAAAACGATACGGAGATGTTTTCTGATGTTCTTTTTCGTTGTGTGCGGAAATCGGCGTATGATTCTGATGGTAAAATTCCAGTGCACGGATGACCCGTTTGATATTATTTTCATGAATGGTTTCATAAGAAACCGGATCAATTTCTTTTAATTTTTCATGCAGGGCATGCGCCCCGTATTCTTTTGCAAATGCCGTAAGTTCTGTACGGTATGCCGTATCGGATTCCTCTTTGGAAAAGTCTATGTCGTACAACAGGGACTGGATGTAAAATCCGGTTCCGCCGGCGATAATCGGGATCTGTCCGGCGGCATAGATCTGCTGCAGGGCCTCTTTTGCCATCTGCTGAAAACGGACAATATTAAACTCTTCGGACGGCTCTAACACATCGATCAGATAATGGGGGATTCCCTCCATCTCTTCCGGCATGACTTTTGCAGAACCGATATCCATGTGTTTATATACCTGCATCGAATCCGCGGAAATAACGGCGCCGTTTATTTTTTTTGCAAGTTTTATTGATAAAGCGGTTTTCCCGACGGCTGTGGGACCTGCAAGAATGACAAGTGGTTTCATGAAACAATCCTCTTAAATTTTTTCTCTATTTCGTATTTTGACATGGAAATGATGGTTGGCCGGCCGTGTGGACAGCAAAACGGATTTTCCAGCGTCAGCAATTCCGTCATGAGTGCATCCACTTCCGGCAGGCTCAGTCTATGATTTCCCTTTACCGCTGCCTTGCAGGACATGGTGGCTACTTTTTCCAGTATCAGTTCCGGTGTCTGCCGTCCGGTCAGGTTGGAAAAATCATCAAGCATTTCGATAAACAGATCTTTCATGTCAATATGGTACAGATTATCCGGTACGGCAGAGATCATATATTCTCTGCCACCGAAATTTTCGATCTCATACCCGAATTTTTTGATTTCCGGCAGATACGTCTCTAACATTTCCTGCTCATGGGCATCCAGACTCAGCACAATGGGCGGGCTGACTGCCTGGGATGTAAATTCTTTTTCTTTTAATTTTGCCATCATCCGTTCAAAAAGTACCTTTTCATGTGCTGCATGCTGATCCATAATATACAATTTATCCTCGTATTCGATCAGCCAGTAGGTTTGAAACAATTGTCCGATGATGCGGTGCTTTTTGCGGGCATCATCCGTTAAAAATTCCGGTGAAGCAGCGGCGAGCGTCATCTGTTCGCCAACCGGTTGTTTTTTTGGAATATCTGCAGGAGAGGCTGTTTCCTCCCGCTTTGGGAACGGGTCAAAGGATTCCCGTACCATGGTTTTATCCGGATGCTGTGGCACATACGGCTCAAATGCCGGTGCTTTTTTTGATGGCACAGGCGAAGCCACAGGGAAAGCTGGTTTTTCCGGAATCGGAGGCTGGTGATGCTGCTGTCGGATTTCATTGATTCTGCGCTTTTCAAATGGTTCCGGAATCGGTTCTTTGTATGCCGGGGGAAGATTCTTTTTTTATGTTCTGCTTCATCTACCGGAACTTCCGGAATCAGTTCCTTATGGGAAAGCAGTCCGAAGAGAACATCACACAATTCTTTGTAAATTTCCTGATTGTGTCCAAACCGCAGTTCCATTTTTGTCGGATGTACATTCACATCAAGGGTATCCCCCGGAAATGTGAAATACAAAACTGTAAACGGATACTGGTGCTGCATCAGGAAATTATGATAAGCCTCTTCTATCGATCTGGAAAGCAGAGAACTTTTGATGTAGCGTCCATTGATAAAATAGTTTTCGTAATTCCGGTTTCCGCGGTTAATCACAGGTTTTCCAATATAGCCGGAAAGGGAGAAATATTCTCCCTTGTAGTTTACCTCTAACAGTGCCGCCGCAATCTCACGTCCGTAAATATGGTAAATGAGATCCCGTTTTTTCCCGTTTCCGGAAGTGTGCAGTCTTGTCTGGTTGTTGTTGATATATTTAAAAGAAATATCCGGATGGGACAGGGCAAGTTTTTCCAGCATGTCACTGATGTAGGTGCCTCTGTCTGTGCCGTCTTTAAAAATTTGCGTCTGGCAGGGGTATTGTAAAACAGATCCCGGACCAGAAATGTTGTGCCATCGGGAGCACCGATTTCTTCGTCTGCAATTTCTTTTGAGCCTTCGATCACGTACCGGGTGCCGGTCAGGGCATCGGCTGGTTTGGTGATCATTTCCACTCTGGAAACAGCAGCAATGCTGGAGAGTGCTTCCCCACGGAATCCTAAAGAATGTACACACATCAGATCTTCTGCACTGCGGATTTTGCTGGTTGAATGCCGCAAAAAGGCCAGTGGAACTTCTTCTTTTGGAATTCCGCATCCATTGTCCGTGATGCGGATCAGGGAAATGCCCCCTTCTTTGATCTCCACGGTAATGGCGGATGCACCTGCATCAATGGCGTTTTCCACAAGCTCCTTTACCACAGAACTCGGGCGTTCCACGACCTCTCCTGCTGCAATCTTATCAATTGTCTCCTGACTTAATAACGCAATTTTGCTCATTCGTTTTTCCTTTTTTATATCCTACCAGCGGTTTTTAACTTTGTTCTGAAGTTCATACAGTTTATTGAGTGCATCCATCGGGGTCATGTGGCTGATATCCACGTCCCGCAGTTCCTGAATGATATCGTCATCTTTTACGGTGTCAAACAATGACATCTGTGTCAGATCCACCTCATCGAGATGCGGTTTTTTCTTTTTGCCGGAGGCTTGTCCTTCCACGGATATATTTTTCACGGTTTCCGTAATATCGTTTGCAGAAAGCTGGTTGACAATGTCTTTTGCGCGGTCAATCACAAGTTCCGGAATCCCTGCCAGTTTAGCAACTTGTATTCCATAACTTTTGTCTGCGCCGCCCTTTACAATCTTGCGCAAAAAGACGATGTCGTCTCCTTTTTCCTTGACCGCAATACAATAATTATTGACACTGTTTAGTTTTCCTTCCAGTTCCGTCAGTTCATGATAATGTGTGGCAAACAGTGTTTTTGCTCCCAGTAATTTGGGATTGCTGATATATTCGACAACCGCCCAGGCAATGCTGAGTCCGTCGAAGGTACTGGTTCCGCGTCCGATTTCATCCAGAATCAGAAGGGAATTCGCTGTGGCATTGCGAAGAATATTTGCCACTTCATTCATTTCTACCATAAAGGTACTCTGCCCGCTTGCCAGATCATCTGAAGCCCCGACACGCGTGAAAATCCGGTCCACAATTCCAATGTTGGCAGATTCTGCCGGAACAAAGCTTCCAATCTGTGCCATCAGAACGATCAGTGCGCTCTGGCGCATATAGGTAGATTTTCCTGCCATATTCGGACCGGTAATGATGGAAATCCGGTTATTGTGATTGTCCAGATACGTGTCATTGTCTATAAACATATCATTGACAATCATTTTTTCGACAACCGGATGACGGCCGCCTTTGATATCAATCACGCCGGATTCGTTGATCTTTGGTTTGCAGTAATTATTCTGTCCTGCCACAAGTGCCAGGGAAACAAACACATCAATCTGCGCCACTGCCCGTGCGGTTGCCTGAATACGTGCAACATTATCCGCGATGGTATCCCGGATCTGGCGGAACAGATCGTATTCTAATTCGACCAGACGATCCTGGGAACCGAGAATCGTATCTTCGAGTTCTTTTAATTCCGGCGTAATATAGCGCTCGGCATTGGTCAGTGTCTGCTTTCTCACATAGTAATCCGGCACCTGATCCTTAAAGGAATTGGTCACTTCCAGATAATATCCAAACACTTTGTTGTATTTGATACGCAGGTTCTTAATTCCAGTCTTTTCGCGTTCTTTGCCCTCTAAGTCTGCCAGCCATTTCTTTCCATCCGTTGATGCGTTCCGCAGCCGGTCCACTTCCTCATTGTATCCGGTTTTTATGATGTTGCCGTCACGTACGGAAATCGGAGGATCATCGTTGATGGAAGACTTCAAAAGTGCACACAGATCTTCCAGACAGTCAAAATGTTCCCGGATTCCGGTGGCAAGCTCTCCCTTTAAATCCTCAAGCAGTGTTTTAATTGGAGGCAGCATTTCTAAAGAATTGCAAAAAGCAATCATATCCCGCGGATTGGCGGTCTGGTATGTAATTCTGGTAATCAGACGTTCCAGATCATATATTGGTCCTAAATATTCCCGCAATTCTTCCCGGGTGATCTCCTGATCATTTAAATTTGTAATCAGTTCCTGCCGTTTTAATATCTCTGTTTTGTCGATCAGCGGCTGTTCCACGTAAGAGCGCAGAAGTCTGGCACCCATTGCCGTCTTTGTCTTATCCAGTACCCAGAGCAGGGAACCACGCTTTTGTTTTTCCCGCATGGTCTCTACCAGTTCGAGATTTCTCCGGGAGGAACTGTCAATGATCATATATTTCCCGATGGAATACGGACGGAGTTCCAGAATATTAGAAAGGGTGTTCTTTTGTGTTTCATACAGATATTTCAGTAATGCCGCGGAGGCAATCACACCACAGTCGTAATCCATCAGTCCCAGCCCTTCCAGACTCTGTACATGAAAATGGGACAACAGCGTTTCCTTTGCCAGATCATCCCCGAAATACCAGGAATCCAGAGCGGATACCGCAATTCCCATGCGCTCCTTCATATCATCGATATCTACCCCGCTCATATAAAACGGCTCGTTGCAGATGATTTCTGTCGGACTGAAACGATTCAGCTCGTCCAACAGTTTTCGTTCACTGTCCACTTCCGTTACAAAGAAATCTCCGGTCGTAACGTCGGTCGTCGCAATGCCGTATTTATCCCCGATATATACGATACACATGAGATAATTGTTTTTTGCCTCGTCTAACGACTGCATATCAATGTTTGTTCCCGGAGTGACTACACGGATGACTTCCCGTTTGACAATTCCTTTTGCCAGTTTCGGATCTTCCACCTGTTCACAGATTGCTACTTTGTATCCTTTTTTGACCAGCCGGTTGATATATCCGTCTGCGGCATGAAACGGAACCCCGCACATCGGCGCCCGTTCTTCCAGTCCACAGCTTTTTCCTGTCAGCGTCAGTTCGAGTTCCTTTGAAACTGTTTTGGCATCCTCGAAAAACATTTCATAAAAATCACCCAGACGATAAAACAGGATACAGTCTTTGTATTCTTCTTTTGTCTGCAGATAATGCTGCATCATTGGTGTTACTTCTTGTTTCACTTTTTTCTCTCTTTCTAATAAACCGGATGATAACGTTTCATCACATCATCAGCCAGACGCAGACCGTCCATCGCTGCCGACATAATGCCTCCCGCATATCCTGCGCCTTCTCCACCCGGATAAATTCCGTGCACACGGCTCTCTCCATTTGTATCCCGCATGATCCGCACCGGAGATGAGGTGCGTGTTTCCATGCCGGAAAGAATCGCATCAGACCGGTCAAACTGCGGAATAATGTTCGAAAAATGTTCCATTCCAAGCAAAAAGGAATGTTCCATGTCCTCTGTCATCAGACCTCTGAGATTTGCAAAGCAGGTCTGCCCTTTTGTCTGGGAATTAAAATCTCCATATCCTTGGCTTGCGATATTCTGCCGGTAATCGCCAAACAGCTGCTGCGGAATCTTTCCGTTTCCCAGCTGATAAGTTTTATGTTCGAGTGTTTCCTGAAAGTGCATGCCATCAAGTGGATCCTGTGCTCCGTAATCGGCAGGGGAAACCGAAACAATAATGGCAGAATTTGCGTTTTTACCACTTCTACCCGAATAACTCATACCATTGACACAGGTTTTTTCCTTCATGGAGGAAGCATTTACGACATAACCGCCCGGACACATGCAAAAGGAATATACCCCGCGTCCGTTTGGAAAATTGGACGTCACCTTATAGGGTGCGGCAGGAAGCCGCAGGGCGTTTCTTTTTCCGTACATAGCATCATCGATCATCTGCTGGGGATGTTCCACGCGGAATCCCACGGCAAAATTTTTGGCTTCCATCGGAAGCTGGTGCCGGTGCAGCATCATAAAGGTATCCCTTGCACTGTGTCCAAGTGCAAGAATGGCAACATCGGCAGGAATCACCGTATCATCCTCCGTCACAAGTGCATGCAGTGCATTTTCTTTTATCTGAATGTCTTTTAAGCAGGTCTGAAAACGAAACTCCGCACCGTGTTTGATCAGGTAATCCCTCATATTTTTGATCACCTTCGCCAGAATATCGGTTCCGATATGTGGTTTTGCATCATAAAGAATGTCCGATGGTGCCCCAAATTTCACGAATGTTTCGAGTACATAGCGGTTTCTTCCGGATGGATCTTTCACCACCGTGTTTAATTTTCCATCGGAAAAGGTTCCTGCCCCACCTTCTCCAAACTGTACATTGGAATCCGGCTGCAGAATACCGGTTTTCCAGAAGCGTTCAACGTCCGCACTGCGGTCTTCTACCTGTTTTCCACGCTCTAAAATAAGCGGCGCATATCCTGCAAGTGTCAGCTGCCAGGCTGCAAAAAGACCACAGGGACCGGCTCCCACAATCACCGGACGCCGGTTTAAACGCTCCTGCCCCATTTCCGAAAAACGGTAACCGGTTTCTGTCACAAGGCTGACGGAAGGCTGATGCAGTTTTTTTACGATGCTGTTTTCCTGACGGATCGTTACATAGATGCAATATACATAAAACAATGACGGCTTTTTCCGTGCATCGAGGGAACGCCGCATCACCTCGTAATGAAATGTTTCTTTCGATGGAATACGAAGTGTTTTTCTGATTTTATCTTCCAGATCTTTTTGGGAATGTCCTACTGGAAGCTTTAACTGATTGATTTTAATCATTATGAACCTACTTTACTTCCTGCGACATGTCCGCTGGACCATGCCCATTGCAAATTATATCCCCCACAGATTCCATCGACATCCAAAAGTTCACCAACGAAATAGATGCCCGGGACAATCCGTGATTCCAGCGTATCTGTGTGGATTTCTTCTGTGTGGATTCCCCCAGTGCACACCTGTGCAGCAGAAAAATCCCTTACCTTTTTTAAGCGGACAGGAAATGTCTGTATCTGTCTGCAGAGCGTTTCGGTCTGTTTTTTGGAAATCCGTTCTGTGTGTTCATGAACCGGAATGCCTGCTGCCTTAAGTATAACCGGAATCAGTTTATGGTTTAAAAGCCCACGAAGTGATTCTGCGGCATCCTGTATCCCGGCATCCCGTGAAAATCTGCGCTGCAGTTCCTGCGCAAGCATATCTTCGGAAAAATCCGGCAGAAAATTGATGGTAAGCTCTGCCTGTTTTTTCTGATACAGCGCTTTCGAGGCCGGACTGCTGATCTGAAATACCGGAATACCGGAAATCCCGTAATCTGCAAGCTGCAGTTCTCCCCGTTCCTGTTCGCATTTCTGCCCATCTATGTACAAAGACAGGAGTGCGTCCGTGCGGACTCCGGATACTTTGGAAAATTCCATTCCTTCTGCCTCAAATCCACACAGTGCCGGCAAAATCGGCTCAAACCGGTGCCCAAACGATTTTATCAGCGAAATCATGGATCCATCGCTTCCGGATTTCGGTGCAGCACGAAGACCTGTTGCAAAAACAAGATTGTGGGAACAATACGTTCCCATGGATGTCCGTACCTCAAATCCGTATTTTGTCTCACAAAGCTGCCGGATGTCACAGGAAGTGACCAGGGAAACTCCGCTTCGTTTCATTTCCGCGGACAACGCATCCGCAACGGAAGAAGCCTGTCCGGAGTTTGGGTATACATATCCGTTCTTTTCTTTTGGCCAGATGCCGATCTCCCGGAAAAACGCAAGGGTATCTTCCACTGTAAACTGCTTTAAAATTTCCTGTACCAGTCCGCGGTCTCCGTAATAACACCGGGGAGACATCTTAAGATTTGTAAAATTACATTTTCCGTTTCCGGTTGCCAGAATTTTTTTCCCCGGCTTATCCATATGTTCTAAGACGGTAACGGACAATCCACGTCTTGCGGCCGTAATTGCGGTCATCATGCCGGAAGCTCCGGCGCCAATCACGAGCACATCCTGTTGTTTTGATTTTTTCTTATCCATAGTCCACCTGTCATTTTATCTGTTAAACCAGTTAAATATTTTATCATATGGGTATAAAATATTCAACTCGAATAGCTTTCCAAAAAGTCAAAAAGGCTCTCTTCATCTGCAAATCCAATGCCATTTTCCGCCTGTTTCTGCAGTTTTTGACTTAAATTCTCACTTCGAATCCCAGTTTCCATATATACAGTTTTTCCATCCGGTAAAAAAACAACCAGCCGGCTGTCCTGTGTACGGATAATATAGGCATTTTCCGTTTCTTTGTAAGGAGTTCCGGTCAAAACGGTGTGCTCGGTTTCGGATGCATATTGTTCTTGGGTATTTTTTGTGTTTTCTACACCTCTTTTCTGATACCAGATGCCAAAGACCAGCAGCAGAACCAGACAAAGAAGAATGCAGATGCCTGTTTTTTGATTCATATCATCACCTTCTAACAGTAGCATCTGCATTTTATTTCCGTTTTATACCATTTACTTTAATAAATGTAATTTTTTTGCAACCCGGACAATCAGAGTTCCTTTCGGGAATTTTTTAATCTCCTCTTCGGTCAGTCCGTGCAGTAACAGTAAGACAACTGCATATACGATAACCGCTGCAAGAATTGCAAGCATGGCAGATACCGCATTGATTTTTAAGACCGCATAGCTGCCATGATAGACGATATAGGTAATAATTCCCATAATAACCGAGGAAATTCCCGGCACAATAAATGTTTTGTGAATTTCCTGATGATAGCCGCTGTATTTTCGTATTGCCAGCGCATTCATAATACACATTAAAAACGCAAAGAACATATTCGCGATAATGACCGCATAGATATTCATGCGGAAAAACAGCATCAGTATAATCAGTACGATCACATGAGCGACAAGCGAAACCGCTGCATTGATAACCGGAATCTTTAACCGGTCAATGCCCTGCAGCAGTCCGTTTGAAAGTGTAGACATTGCATAAAACACAACCGCCATTGCCCCAACCCACATCATGGTACCTGCCATAGGTGCCGTCTGTGCCGTTCCCGGGAAAAGCAGACGACAGATCGGCTCTCCCAATACAGCAAGTCCTATGGCACAAGGGAAAGAAATCACCATAATAAAACGCATGGCAGAATTGATCTGTTCCCTGACTTTTTTCATATCTTTCTGTGCAAAGGACATCGTCAGTGTCGGTACGGAGGAGGCAGCCATCGCGGAGGCAATGGAAATCGGAACATTGATCAGCAGTTTATATTTTCCGGAAAAAACGCCCCACCATACATCGATCTTGTTTTCAGAGTATCCCTGCAATAACGCAACATTTTTGAAAATACTCTGGTCAATGATACTGCTGATATTGTAAACAGTTGTACTTAAAAGAACCGGAACAATTGTGATAATGAGGATCTTCATGGTATAGGCAAATGGCTCTACCTTAACGCCTTTTTCCCGTTTCATTCTTCGCTTAAAGACATGCATATAAGCAAAAAATACGAAAAGTACAAAAATCAGTGCCGCAACAGACCCAAGATTTGTTCCCAATGTGCCTCCGGCTGCACCGTATGCAGGTCCGTAATGATCGGCATCACCGAGAACCGCCCCGATCTTTGTTCCGTAGCGATACAGAACATAAGCTGCCCATACACTGATGATGGCATTAACAATCTGTTCAATGATCTGTGAAATGGCACTTGGCATCATCGTGCCAAGTCCCTGGAAAAATCCACGCAAAACGCCAAGAACCGCAACAACAACCAGTGCCGGTCCTAAGATTTTAAGTGCAAACACACTGTATGGTGTTTTTAAGAGTGTTCCGGTAAAAAATTCTGCTCCGAAAAATACAACAAGCGATGCCACAATTCCCGATACCAGGGCAAAAAGAAGTGCACCTTTTAATACCTGATATACCGACCGGTACTGTCCTTTGGCCGCTTTCGCGGAAACCGTCTTTGACACTGCCTGTGGCAGACTGTAGGATGAAATAATCAAAATCACGTTGTACACGTCAAATGCACAGGCATAATAACTAATTCCTACATCGCCCAGAATATTGTTCAATGGAATACGATACACCAGTCCGATGATTCTGCTTATAATTGACGCGACCGCAAGAATTGATCCCTGAACCAGAAAATTTGTTCCGTTATTCTTTGATTTACCCATCTTCTAACCTCAATGCTTTTGTTTCTTTTATTCCGCGCTGATTTTATTTTGGGATGCACGGCTGTTTTCGACGATCTCTACCCATGTCTTTCCGGGATTTAAAGTAATTTCCTGACCATCCTGTGTATAATAATGTGTAATATCATTTGCGGATGCTCTTTTCCATGTAATCGGGACAGCTTTTCCGTTTGTGATGTACATTCCTGATCCACCGGAAAGATAATCGATATCTAACGTTCCGTTTTTGGAATCTTTCAGGCTGCTCTTACAATTCTGTAAAATGATATTTTTCACAGCAAGCTGTTCTCCGGTAGAACCGTCAATCTGTTTATCACCAAATTCATAGCGGTAATACAGACCATCCGTTTCATTGTATACAAACCAGGGCTTTGCGTCAACATAGTATAAGGATACTTTTTTTGCAGTCTCTCCCTGCTCCAGCAGATTCGGGGAATCTTCCGCTGCAAAACGGTAATGCGATGTATAATTCTCCGGAAGCTTTGTATCATACCCGTATGTCTTCATGGCAGAGGCTAAATTTTCTCCGGTTGTATACAGATTATGCGGTGCCCTGCGGCTATTGTCCCGGTAATAAAAGGCTCCGCCTTTTCCCGTAATTCCATCCACATTGTCAATGAATGAACTATTTAAAACATCAAGTGCATATTTACTTTCGCCTGCATGAAAATAAACCGCCTCAAATTCTTTGGCAAAGTATACGTAATACAGACGACAGCTTCGCACATTTCCCACTTTTTTGAGGGAAGCATAATCCTGATAAATTGTCATTAGCCGGGTAATGCCGCCTTCCACCGGACATTCATAGATAATATCCGCATTTCCGATTCCATACTGCGGAAGGGTTACGTGCGTGTTTTCTGTCATGACGGCAACCGGACGATTCTTTGCTTTTTTTTCATCCATCCACTCTCCCGTATAGAAACTTCGGACTTCTCCTTCGTGGGTTTCCACCGGTTCCGGCTGATATTCTGTTTCGGCAGTTTCTGCAGGTACATCCTGTGTGGATGAAGGTGTGGGAGCTTCCGATTCTTTACTTTTGCATCCGGCGGATAAAATGGCAATCGCACAGACAACGCCTATCATTTTCCATCTCTTTTTCATAAAACACATCCATTCTTTAATCTCTTACGATATGCATCTCTTCGAGTATCTGTTTTTGTTTTGGTTCCATGATGGCCGCATCTTTTGGATCAATGTGGTCATAGCCAAACAGATGAAGCATACTGTGCACAATCAGAAATGCAAATTCACGCTTCGGACTGTGTCCGTAACTTTGTGCCTGTTCTAACACTTTATCGACCGATATAATAATATCGCCAAGCATGACTTCTCCCGTATCCGGATTAAAATCATCTTCACTCTCCTCTTCCAGGAAAGAAAAATCTCCGGCTTTCTCATAAGAAAGCATCGGGAAAGAAAGAACATCCGTCGGACGGTCGATCTGGCGGTATTCCAGATTGATCCGATGGATTTCTTCATTGTCTGTAAGTGTTAGATTGACTTCTGCTTCATAAGGAAAATTCTCATGGGACAGACAAAAGGCAATCACATCCTCTGCAAGCTTAGCATATGCAAAATCAAACGGTATGTTACATGTTTCTTCTAAATAAAAACTCAACGAAGTAATTCCTCCTTTGCAAGAAATTCACGAATCTTTAAAAATTGGTTCATACTCATTCCGGAATGGTCATAAATTTCACTTGAGGAAAAATCATTCACGGTCTGATAAATTACAATATCACGGTTCCAGACACTTTGTCCCACATTTTGTTCCATCGCTTCCAGACGGATCACAACCGCATCCACCATGTGCACCAGAGCGGATTCCGGTGAAGATGGAAGCTGCTCTTCTCCATAGTATTCTGCCAGAATGGAGATCAGCTCCGCCGGAAAACATAAGGATTCTGCCTTATTGACCGCATTTTTGATATATGGCTCCCCGATCCAGCGCCCCATGCGGTAATAAAAACCTCCGGCAAGACATAAGTTCGCCCGGTATCCCACTTCTTTTGCACAGCGGCAGGCAATGTCAGAAACTTTCACTGCGTGGCGGTATTCCACCATGGAAAAATCCTTGAGGGCTTTTACTTCCGAATAATCCTCGGACACGATATCCAGCAGATGGTTTTCAATTTCCTGATCCGCTTCATGAAGCAGCCGGTGAAACAGAAAAGCTGCTGTCAGAAAAGTCAGGAATGCTGTTCCAAAAGCATAAAGCAGCGAATATTTCTGCATTTCTTTCGTTGATAAATAGGAAAACAGTTCCGGAATCATCAGACTGAAAAAGAAAGTCAGAAGGGATACACCCATACGGTATTTTTTTTCTTTTAATGCCTGTGCCAGTACAGCAGCAAGCATTGTAAGCATCATATAAGCAGCAAGGGCATAAAAACTTCCCCCGACAGTCAGTGCCAGCACCAGATCGAAAAACAATCCAAAAGACACCGCCACCATGGAATTTGACACTGCGGTAAGCAGAATCACCGGGATCATCACCGGACGATAAAATTCCGGAAGATAACTGATCGCATAGATCAATCCCCCACTGACCGTATAGGTAACGGAAAGACGGATAAAGGTTGTCTGTGTGTTTGCCGATATTCCTTTCTGCTTTCGTTCATATTCCAGTTCAAACATGCAGACCAGAAGAAAAATCAGGGTCAGAAAAAACATACTGAGCCATTCATCCGGATACAGGTGGCTTTTGGCACCTAATCCACCCATCACTCCAAAAGTGACAAGCGCGATCACCAGAAGCGATATGACGCGATAGAGGTTTATTGTCTCTTTGGGTTTCATTTTTTCTCCTGTCTGGCAGACTTACGTGCACTCCGGCTGCTCTGTCTGGACTCATAATCATCATAAGCCTGTACAATCTTTTGTACCAGCGGATGTCTGACGACATCTTTGCTTGTTAATTTACAGATTCCGATTTCTTCCACATTTTTCAAAACCCGAAGTGCTACATCCAGCCCGGATTTACTTCCCGGGGCCAGATCTTTTTGCGTGGCATCTCCGGTAATCACAGCTTTCGAGCCGAAGCCGATACGTGTCAGAAACATTTTCATCTGTGCCGGTGTGGTGTTCTGTGCCTCATCCAGAATAATAAATGCGTTGTCGAGTGTCCGTCCACGCATATAAGCCAGCGGTGCAACCTCAATCAGACCTTTTTCCATATTTTTCTGAAATGACTCCGCACCCATAATCTGATACAGGGCATCGTATAAAGGGCGCAGATACGGATCTACTTTGCTCTGCAGATCTCCCGGAAGAAATCCGAGTTTTTCTCCCGCTTCAATTGCCGGACGTGTCAGAATGATGCGTCCCACTTCTTCATTCTTAAACGCAGTGATCGCCATGGCCATGGCCAGATATGTTTTTCCGGTTCCGGCAGGGCCCATCCCGAAAACAATCATTTTTTTACGGATATTATCTACATAATCCTTCTGCCGAGTGTTTTAGGCTTAACCGGCTTTCCCTGTATGGTATGACAGATCACATCTTTATCAATCTCTACCATCTCAGACCCTTTGTGTTCCTGCAAAAGAGCAAGTGCGTAGTTTACATTCTGTTCGCTGATAACATTTCCCCGTTTTGCAAGCTCATACAACTGTTCAAACACTTCCTGTGCGCCGCTTGCGGCAGATGAAGTACCGATAATTTTCAACTGATCATCGCGTACAACAACCGTTACACCCAGTGTCCGTTCTATTTTTTTGATATTGGCATCAAACTGTCCGAAGACATTTGCCATATGTTCCGTTGGTATCCGGAGCGATACTTCATTCAGACTCATTTACAGGTTCCTCTCGTTTCCTTTCGGTTGGTACTAAAGTTGTGATTTTTTCACACCCCTTTACCTGACCATAGATATGATAGTTTTTATCTATCTGTTCAATCATAACATTTTTGTCGACAATTCGCACCCCATTTTCTTCCAATTCCGAAAGAAATTGTGAAAAATGTGTCAAAGCAAGCTGTTTTACCTGTTCTTTTGTCAGCATAACGGTCTTTTCCTGCAGCTCAGACGTTGTGATTTCTCCAAAATAAACCGGAAGATAAAAACTGTCCTGCAGGCAAAACTGCCGGGTATCCGTTACAGAACGCTCCGATGCATACTCCGCATGCAAAGCCGGAGTTACCAGGCGCCAATTCAGAACCTGTAGAAAATATCGTTTGTGTTTATTACCGGTTTCTTTTTTTTCTGTCATTTTGGAAGAAATCCAGTCCTCATAGGGATGCATCGTATATCCATATACATCGGCATCGGCGCTTTTATAATAGTATTCCCGCACTTCCCCGTTATCATCCAGAATTTCCTGCCGTCCACAGACCAGCACATCGCCTTTTTTCACTTTATCACCCTTTTTCACTTTGGCAAGCCCGCTCCTTGTAATGACCGATGCAATCGTAGCATCCGCAGATGCCGCCAGATCCATACAGGTGCCCTCTGCTTCTTTCGTTTCCTCGTGAGAAGAAATTTTCTCCTGTATCTGTACAACCAGCCGGGTTCCCGTTTCGTATACACTTGCCCAGATCACCGGTTCCAAGTCCTGACGCAGGGACAGCTCCAGTGCATCATTGTCGATTTCCTTTGCCGGCATGCCATAGGTAACGTTGTGTGCACTTAAATATTCCAGAATGGCGTCTTCTCCCAGAGAGGAATTCCCTTTGATTTCAATTCTCCAGATTCTCGTACTGAGCACCCAGACTCCTGCCATGACACACAAAAGGACAAAAATTCCAAGTTTTCTTGCGCGGTATTTCTGCCAGAAAAACGGAAAGCCGATCCTTTTTCTGATGTGGATTATCGTTTTTGTTTTCCGCAGATATGGACGCAGTTCATACAGATCCTGCAACCGGATATAAAAAGAAACCTGCGTCGGAGAATCCGGCTGTATCTTCCAGAACATAATTTCGTGACGTGCACATAAATTTAAAAAACGGGAAATGTTGCTTCCGCATACACAAACCAAAAGACTGCCATTGACGAATCGAAGAAACCTTTCTATCATGGTAGAAATGTGATCTCCTGCATATATCCGGAAATTTCGATAAGATCCGCCGAATATTTCCGGATGGACAGACTCCTTCCGACGATCCGGATATGATAGGATTGTGTTGCAATTCCGATCACCTCCGGACAGTATTTTATAATTCCACGGTGGTTAACGATACAAAGTGTACGGTTCCCTCCATGGAAAGAAGCGGCATTCCCAGGAAAATGTCTTTTGGCAGTTCCATTTGTTCTACGAGATGCTCCTGTTTTATTTTGTGTCTGGTTTGATTCGAATGGCTTTTCATACTTCACTATATGAAAAGCGAACCCGTCCTATGTCTCTAAATTCAGGGATCCGTTTCGGTACGCTTCCAAAAATACATTAAATTCTACGGTCATCATCATAATATACATGCAAAAATACAGCCAGAGCATGATCAGGGCAATGGTTGTCAGGCTTCCATACATGGAAAATCCATTAAAATAATCAACATAGATGGAAAGCCCGAAGGAAAAAACATACCATGCAGCTGCACATGCCGTGGCTCCAGGAAGCTGGCTTTTAAAGGTAAGCTTTGTATTCGGAAGTGCGGTAAAAATCACGTCAAAAAACAGGATCAGAAGAAGTAACAGGATAAGCCCCCGGAATTTGATTATTATTTTTACGAGATGTGCAATAAACGGAAGATAATCTGCCGCTAAATGCCGCAGACTGTTTCCAAAAACCAGCACAACAAGCGTAAATACAATCGCAACCAGAAAAACAATGGTATAAATAACCGCCCAGAATCGGAGTACAAACCAGTTTCTTGTCTCTTTTAATTCGTGAACCGCATTCAGACCATCTGCATATACTGAATGCCTTTTGCGGCAGACCATATGGCAATAATTGCCGTGACCGAAATGATTCCCATGGATCTTGTATAGATTTCTTTTACAAGGGTAACCAGAAACGGAGCAACATACTGCGGCATGACTCTTTCTATGATTTCAAATACCATATCCTCCGTGATACTGGTATATTGAAGCATGGAAGAAAACACCATAAGAAACGGAATGATGGATAAAATAATAAAAAAAGCGATCTGTGCGGAATAAGCATTTATTTTGTCTTTCTGGCATTTGGCTAAAAACCGGGTAACCAGACGTATTGCTTTTTGCATACCAAATGATCCTTTCTTCTTTATTTATGATATGGTTCGTGATGCATGATACGGTAAGAACGATAAATCTGTTCCAGCAGAATCACACGCATCAGCTGATGGGGGAATGTCATCTTCGAAAAGCTGAGTCGTGCATCTGCCCGCTTAAGAACCTTGTCGGATAATCCAAGAGATCCTCCGATTACAAAATAAATATGACTGACTCCGCCAAGCCCGAGTTTTTCAATTTCACGGGAAAGTTCTATCGAATCCGGCTGTTTTCCATCGATCGCCAGCGCAATCACATAGCCGTCCGGGCGGATGGATTTTAAAATACGCTCCCCTTCCAGGTCTTTGACCATGGCAATTTCGGTTTCGCTTGCCTGTTCTTTTGTCTTTTCATCCGCCACCTCCGTAATGGATAACGTACAGTAGCGGCTGAGTCGTTTGGAATATTCCCTGACGGCTTCCGTATAAAATTTTTCCTTTATTTTGCCTACGCAGATAATTGTTATTTTCATGTTGTTATTTTACTATATTTCTCTGTAAATTTGTAGTAAAAAATGATATACTGTAATCAACAAATACAAGAGAGGTAACGAAATTGAAAGAATTACAGGAAAGAATTAAAAAAGATGGAATTGCTGTCAATGAAGATATCTTAAAAGTAGACAGTTTTATCAATCATCAGGTAGATCCGGTACTGATGCAGCACATCGGGGAAGCTTTTGCGGAACACTTCAAAGATCAGGGCATCACAAAGGTTGCAACCATTGAAAGTTCCGGCATTGCTCCGGCTCTTATGACAGCTATGTGCATGGGTCTTCCTATGATTATCTTAAAAAAACAGCCTTCTAAGATTTTAAACGACAATCTGTTCCAGACAGAGGTCACTTCCTTTACCAAAGGAACAAGTTATGAACTGACGCTTTCTTCTAAGTTTGTCTCAGAAAAAGATCATGTCCTGATCATTGATGATTTTCTGGCAAACGGAGAAGCAGCTACCGGAGCCATCCGTCTGATCCGCAAAGCGCACGCTACCATTGCAGGTGTAGGCGTCCTGATCGAAAAAGCATTTCAGCCGGGACATGAAAAACTGGTTTCTCAGGGATTTGATGTGTATCCCCTTGCAAGAATCAGCCATATGGCAAAAGATGAGATTGAATTTCTGGAAGATTAAACCACCTCTTCCACAACAGGGAGTGTTGATATGTCCATGCAGTTATAAAGCATCGGCAATCACACTCCCTGTTTGATTTTTAACAATTTCTATATTATTTTATTCTTCTGCATTATCTGCAGGATCATCTATAGCATCTTCTGCTGTATAGTCCTGTGAATAATAAATAAAATTTCCTCTATATACATCCGAACTTAATCTCGTCGTATGATCAATGATCACAACCGAAAGAATATTGTTTCCTTCCGGAACTTTGATCGGCTGCGTATAAAGATGACTGGCAGCAGTCGGCGTACTTCCGTCCCAGGTATAGTAAGCACTGCAGCCGCCCGGAACGGTAATCGTTACGGAAGTTTCCACGCCGAAATCTCCACCGTCCGGAGAAACAATCGGTTCATCCGGTGCCGGGATGGAAATTTTATAGTTTGCTTCTGTTACCTCACTGTAAACTCCCTTTTCGTTTTTACATACCGCTTTTACGGTATAGGTTTTATTATTTTCATCCAGTTTCACAGGTTCTGTGTATCGCAATCCGCGTTCTTTTGGATCTGACCCGTCTACCGTATAATAAATTTCATAGCCTTTTGTGGAAAGCATCTGTAGTATCTGGGCATTTTCAAAACTTCCGCTCTTTAAACTGAACTGTGGTCCCTCTACCTGATAATCGGCGAAAAGATCTTTCAGACTGTCATCCACAGCCTCGGAGAGAGAAAGTATGGCATCGGTATTGTTCTGCTTCTCATAAATGGCAATCAGTCCTTTGCATGCCTGACGATTTTTCCTGTCCGCACGGATCACTTCCTGATATAAAACAAGTGCCGAATCATAATCGTTTTCTTCGGTATACAGTTTTGCCAGAGCCAGCCGGACTTCAATACTGTTTTTATCCAATGCCAATGCATTTTCATAGCAGGCAATTGCATTTTTGGTATCTCCGGCTTTTTGTGCTTTCTCTGCCAGTCCCACCTGATAATCGAAAGAATTGGCATGATTGGAACGGATTGCTGCTCCAAGAATTAACAGGGCAAAAATAAGCACGCATACGATTCCGAGAACCAGGAAGATAATTTTTTTCTGGCGTGGGTCGAGGTGTTTTTTCCCCGGATGTTTGGTCTCTGCAGGTGCCGGTTTTTTATTTCTGTCCGGTCTGGAACCTGAAATCTTTTGGGATTCTTCCGTAAGAACCTGATTCAGATAATCATCATCGTAAATATTGTAGTCCGGCACAATCTGTACGGCTTTCCCGCATTTTGGACAGTACAGACTCCCCTCTTTTAATTCCTCACCGCAATAAATACACTTCATCATCTATCCCCTATCTGTTTTATGAATAAAGTTTCATGGCATCTACACAGTTATGCATGAGCATCGCAATTGTCATCGGTCCAACACCACCCGGAACCGGTGTAATATAAGAAGCGATCTGCTCTGCCTCTTCGAAACGGACATCCCCGCACAGCTTATTTTCTTCATTTCTGTGAATTCCGACATCGATGACAACCGCTCCTTCTTTGATATAATCGGCACCGATATAACGTGGTTTTCCAATGGCCACAATCAGAATATCCGCCTCTTTGCAGATTTCTTTGAGATTTTTGGTCCGTGAATGACAGATCGTAACCGTTGCATTTTCCCGAAGCATCAGAAGCGCCATCGGTTTTCCGACAATGTTGCTTCTTCCGATTACCACACAGTGCTTTCCGGCAATTTCAATATTGCTGCGTTTTAACAGCTGGATAATACCGGCGGGCGTGCAGGAGACAAATCCTTTTTTCCCAACCACAAGTGCACCGACATTCTGCGGGTGAAAACCATCGACATCTTTTTGCGGATCAATTGCCTGGATCACATGGTCTTCGCAGATATGTTTCGGGAGTGGAAGCTGGCACAGAATTCCATGAACATCTGGATTGTCATTCAGTTTCTGAATCAATGCAAGCAGTTCCTCTTCCGTGGTTTCTTCCGGAAGTTCATACGAAAGCGACTCTATTCCAATATATGCACAGGCTTTCTTTTTATTTCTGACATATACGCTGGATGCCGGATCTGCGCCCACCTGAATGACCGCAAGTGCACATGTTTTCCCCTGTGCCGCATATGCTGCAACTTCTGTCTTTAATTCTTCTTTGATTTCCGCTGAAATCTTCTTTCCATCTATGATCTTTGCCATGCCGTTATCTCCTTAGAACAATCCTGTGATTACACCGTCATCATTGACATCAATTCCGTAAGCTGCCGGTTTCTTTGGCAGACCCGGAAGCGTCATGATCGAACCGTTGACAGCAACGACAAAGCCGGCACCGGCAGAAACATATACTTCCCGGACATTGATCTTAAACCCGGTCGGTCTTCCGAGTTTCTTCGCATCATCCGACAGGGAATACTGTGTTTTTGCCATACATACCGGGAAGTTTGCCATACCCAGATCCGTAATTCGTTTCAGTTCCCGCTCCGCTGCCGGAGAATAGGTAACTCCATCGGCACCGTAAATTTCTTTTGCAACCGTCTCGATCTTTTCTTTCAGTCCAAGATCATCACTGTAGAGTGTATGGAAATGGCTTTCTTTCTTTTCAAGTGTCTCGAGAATTTTGTTTGCCAGAGCAATTCCGCCCTCTCCGCCTTTTTCCCATACTTTTGCCAGAGCAAATTCACAGTCATGCTCTTTGCAGAACTGTTCTACATAAGCGGTTTCTGCCTCTGTATCCGAAACAAATGCATTCAATGTGACAACGACCGGCACACCGAATTTCTGAAGGTTTTCAATATGTTTCTCCAGATTGACAATTCCTTTCTTTAATGCCTCAAGGTTTTCATTGGATAATTCATCCTTCGGAACTCCGCCATTGTATTTTAATGCACGGATCGTCGCAACGAGTACCACTGCATCCGGATGAAGCCCTGCCTTCCGGCACTTGATATCAAAGAATTTTTCCGCACCTAAATCCGCACCGAATCCTGCCTCGGTAATTACATAATCGGCAAGTTTTAAAGCAGTTGTGGTAGCACGCACGCTGTTACATCCATGTGCGATATTGGCAAATGGTCCTCCGTGAACGAGCGCCGGTGTATGCTCCAGTGTCTGGATCAGATTCGGCTTTAACGCATCTTTTAACAGAGCTGCCATAGATCCGACTGCTTGCAGATCTTCTGCAGTTACCGGCTTGCCGTCAAACGTATATGCCACGATAATCCGTCCCAGACGTCTCTTTAAATCTTTCATATCTTCGGCAAGGCATAAAATCGCCATAATTTCGGATGCTACCGTGATTACGAAATGATCCTCACGCACCATTCCGTCCATTTTATTTCCAAGTCCCACAACCACATTACGAAGGACACGGTCATTCATATCCAGACAGCGTTTCCATACCACCTGTCTTGGATCAATCCCAAGCGTATTTCCCTGCTGGATATGGTTGTCCAAAAGAGCTGCCAGCAGATTATTTGCAGAAGTAATTGCATGAAAATCCCCTGTAAAATGAAGATTTAAATCCTCCATCGGAACAACCTGGGAATATCCGCCACCTGCGGCACCGCCTTTAATTCCGAAACATGGTCCAAGGGAAGGCTCACGCAACGCAATCATTGCTTTTTTCCCAAGTTTTGCAAATGCCTGACCCAATCCCACGGTGACTGTCGTTTTTCCTTCTCCTGCTGGTGTTGGATTGATGGCGGTCACCAGAATCAGTTTTCCGTCCGGATTGTTGTGGCTTCGTGCAATCAGTTCATCGGAAATCTTCGCTTTGTACTTTCCGTACAATTCCAGATCTTCTTCTTCAATTCCAATTGTTGCGGCTACCTCTTTGATTGGCTGCAATGTTGCTTCCTGTGCAATTTGAATATCTGTCTTCATAATTTTCTCCTCCTGAAATGTTTTTTATAAATCCTCTTTTACTGCCTGTAATTCTTCGGAAGTCATCAGAACTTTCCGCGGTTTCGTTCCTTCCTCCGGTCCAACGATACCAGCTTCTTCCAACTGGTCCATAATACGGGCAGCACGGTTGAATCCCACTTTTAAATATCTCTGCAGCATACCTATGGATGCTTTTTCCTTATCTACGATAATCTGTGCTGCTTCATCAAAATATGCATCCCTGCCGTCGTCCTGCGCATCCGCATCGGAGATAGACACGGTGGTACCGCCGGATGATGCCTGCATACTGTCCACTTTCTGTACAATTTCTTCGTTATACGATGCAGTTTCATTTTGTTCTTTGATAAATTCCACCACATCAGAAACTTCTTTATCGGAAACAAATGCTCCCTGTACACGAATCGGTTTCGGTGCCCCCTGCGGGTGGAACAGCATATCTCCTTTTCCAAGAAGCTTTTCTGCACCATTCATATCCAGAATCGTCCGGGAATCCGTACCCGAAGTCACCGAAAATGCAATCCGGCTCGGCATATTTGCTTTGATCAGACCGGTGATGACATTCACCGATGGACGCTGGGTTGCAATCACCAGATGAATCCCCGCCGCTCGTGCCAGCTGTGCCAGTCGGCAGATGGCCTCTTCCACGTCATTGGAAGCTACCATCATAAGATCTGCAAGCTCGTCCACAATGATCACAATCTGTGGCATCTTTTGCGGGCGCTCCTGCCCTTCCGGTACTTCAATGGAATCTACCTTTGCGTTGTATCCATTGATTTCACGCACATTTGCCTCCGCAATTTTCATATCGTTCCGTCATTTCCGCAACTGCCCAGTGCAAAGCACCGGATGCTTTTTTCGGATCGGTTACAACCGGAATCATCAGGTGCGGAATTCCGTTGTAGACACTTAACTCTACTACTTTCGGATCAATCATGATCAGCTTTACTTCATCCGGTCTCGCCTTATATAAAATACTCATGATAATCGTATTGATGCAGACGGATTTACCCGAGCCGGTTGCACCGGCGATCAGCAGATGCGGCATCTTTGCAATATCGGTTACTTTTGTTTTCCCGGAAATATCTTTTCCAACTGCAAAACTGATCTTGGACTTTGCCGTCTGAAATTCCGGCGATTCGATCAGGTCACGGAAAGCAACCATAACATTTTCTTTGTTCGGAACTTCAATTCCTACCGCTGCTTTTCCCGGAATCGGCGCCTCGATACGGATATCCGCAGCTGCCAGATTGAGTTTGATATCGTCGGTCAGCCCGACAATCTTGCTCACCTTCACACCCATTTCCGGCTGAATTTCATATCTTGTCACTGCCGGTCCGCAGCTGATGTTGGTAACGGTGACATTGACCCCGAAGTTCTTTAAAGTCTGCTGCAGCTTATCCGCAGTTTCCCGCAACTGATGTTCAGTATTGGCAGACTTTTTCCCTTCTCCCTTTTTCAACAGATCTATGGATGGAAAAACATATGCTTTGTCCGGTTTGTGTTCCAAACCCGACGTCTCCATTTCCTGTGCTACTTTCTGTACTTCGTTTTGGATTTCCTGTTCGTTTTTCTTTTTTTGTGTTTTTTCTGCCGGCTTTGATGCATCTTTTGCCGGTTTTGGAATATGTTCCGGAACCGGTGCCGCCTGCGACGGTTCCGGTGGAAAAGTATCCGGCATAAAATCCCCCGAAATCTCCGGCTGTATTTCTGCCGCGGGTTCTTCTAAAACCGCCACTGGTGCCGGAGAAGAAATTTTTTCCGGCATCGGAGATACTGTAGTATCCGGCATCATATCAAATGCAGGTGCCGACAGTTCTCCCATTTCATCCGATTTTCTCTTTTTATTTTTTTGCCTTTTTCTTCAATCCGTGTATCGATGGATACTCCGGACACTTTATGATCCATGCGGCGTTCTTTCCGCTCCTGTGCACGGTATTCCCTGTATTCCCGATACTTTTCATTGCTTTCCTTTGCGGATTCATAGACCTTTTTGCCGCCTTTTTGCATTCCACGCAATGCCGAACGCTCTGTAATCAGTACCATACAGACGATCAGCACGATAATGTCAATAATAAAAGACCCGATCAGTCCAAATGCCTGACACATGTAATAAGCCAGACATCCGCCGATGATGCCGCCACCGGTATGCCGTTCTGCACAATATGTATATGCGTCAAGTGGATGGACCCGGTCGTTTCCATTCATGGCCAGTCCCATAAATGTACATAAAAAGACCAAAAATACAATTGCCGCAATCAATTTTACGGCTGCCAGCTTATTTCCACGGTTCGATACCGCAAAAAAACTGCCCACAAGAAGCAGCACCGGAAGAACATATGCCATAAGTCCGAACATACCAAAAAGAAAGCCGCTGACGGTTTTGCCAACGGCTCCTCCGAATCCCAGATTACTGATAAAAAGCAGCAGCGCAGCTGCAACAACAATCCACAACGTTACTTCCACGCGAAATGCCTGTGCTTTCTCTATTTCCGCCATACGCTCTTTTTTTGTCTGTGTTTTTCTTTTATTTGATGATTTACGGTTTCCCGCAGCCATTGGACACACTCCTTCATACAAAACTCTTTTTATTTTATCATATTTACACCAGAATGTCACCCATCAGCTTTTTTAATTATTTTTAACTATTTTCCCCTATCAGCTGATACAGCTTTGCAAATGCATCCGAAATTCCCCCGACAGCATCAATAATGCCTTCTGACACTGCCTGTTTCCCGACAAGAATCGTGCCGAGATCCTTGGTCAGCATCTGCGTATTCATCATCATTTCTGTCATCCGTTCCTCCGAAACGTGACAATGGGAAGCCACGAATCCGGCAATCCGATCCTGCATCTGTTTAAAGTAATCATATGTCTGTTTTGCCCCGATCACGGTTCCACTCATCCGTACCGGATGGATCACCATGGTTCCGCTCGGAACAATAAAAGAGTAATCTGTGGAAACGGCCAGCGGAACACCGATGGAATGGCTCCCACCAAGCACTAAAGAAACGGTAGGTTTCGAAAGCGACGCGACCATTTCCGCAATCGCAAGTCCGCTCTCCACATCTCCACCCATGGTATTGAGCAATAACAAAACGCCATTTACACTCTCATCGTCCTCAATCGCTGCCAGACGTGGCAGGACATGTTCATATTTTGTCGTTTTTGAAGTTGACGGAAGACATTCGTGTCCTTCAATTTCTCCGATAATTGATAACAGATAAATGGTTGTATTTCTCCGGTCTGCATGTAACATTGCCTGTCCGAATTCAATAATGTTATCATTTTCTTTTTTGGTATCTCCCATTGTTTTTTCACCTTTGCCATTCATAAAAATAAGAACGGATACAAATGTATCCGTTCTTATCTTATGAATTATTTTCTGTTTTATTCACCGAGAAGATAATTATACAGTCCCTCATAGCGGAATTTTGACGCATTCCATGAAAAATCATTTGCCATTCCACGGTCTACCATCTGGTTCCACTGGCGCTTGCGGTCATAGAAAATATGCTTGGAATAATTAATCACCTGCAGCATTTCGTCAGCGTTGTAATTTGTAAAGGAAAATCCATCTCCACTGTTATCATATTCATTGTAAGCCTGAACCGTGTCTTTTAATCCTCCGGTTTCTCTTACAATCGGGACGGTTCCATACCGGAAAGAAATCATCTGTGTCAGACCACACGGCTCAAAGCGGGAAGGCATTAAGAACGCATCCGCTGCCGCATAAAGCTTGTGGGCCAGATCATCAGAGTAACAGATATTTGCAGAAACCCGGTTCGGATATTTCCATGCGTAGTGCCGGAACATATTCTCATACTGTGGTTCCCCGGTTCCGATGACTACCAGCTGGGTAAATTCATCTACCAGTCCGTCCATGACGGCATTGATCAGATCCAGCCCCTTTTGATCGGTCAGACGGGAAATGAGTCCGATCATGTATTTCTTCTTATCTACTTCCAGACCAAGTTCTTCCTGCAGCCGTTCCTTGTTCACATACTTCTTTTTCCGGAAGTTGGACGCATCATAATTCATGTAAATCTTGGAATCGGTCTGCGGATTGTAAGTTGTATAATCAATTCCGTTTACAATTCCCTGCATGTCAAAATGACGTGCAGACAACAGTCCGTTTAATCCTTCACCGTAATATTCGGTCTGAATTTCCTGTGCATAGGTATCGCTGACGGTAGTAATATAATCTGCATAAACAAGTCCGCCCTTTAACATATTTGCATCTTTATTAAATTCCAGCTTATCCGGAACAAACAGATCACTTGAGAATCCCGTAAGTCCCTTCATGGTTTTTACATCCCAGATTCCCTGGAACTTCAGATTATGTATGGTCATAATCGACCGGATGCCCCAGAAGAAAGAATCCGCCTGAAATTCGTTCTTTAAATAAACAGGAATCAGTCCGGCCTGCCAGTCATGACAGTGAATGATATCCGGGCGGAAACCGATCAGCGGAAGCATGGACAATACCGCTTTGTCGAAGAACGTGAATTTTTCAATATCATAGCGCATATCTCCATACGGTACGAAACAGTTAAAATACTCCTGATTATCAATGAAATAATAGGTGACTCCATCCAGTTTATATTGTAAAACCCCTACATATTTACTTGGAATATAAGAACCGCATGCCATATAAAAATGGGTCACATACTCAAACTGACTGCGGTATTTTTCCGGAATACAGCTGTAATTCGGAATAACAACACGCACATCCCAATCCTTATGATCAAATGTTTTAGGCAAAGCCCCACATACATCAGCAAGTCCTCCTGTTTTAATAAAAGGAACACATTCTGATGCTGCAAATAAGATTTTCTTCATACCTGCCTCCTAATTTAAAACCCTGTTTTGCGTATGACGCATTTTTACAGTATGTAATTTTACTCTTCCCAGTTGTGATATACTTCCTGAACATCATCATCGTCATCCAGGAAATCAAGAATTCTTCCGATATTTGTAATATCAGCCTCATCGGTCAGCGTCACATATGTCTGTGGAATCATGGTTACTTCCGCAGATGCCATCGGAATGTTCTGCTCTTCAAGTGCCTTATGTACCGCATCAAAATCTTCCGGAGCGGTAGTGATCTCAAAGCTGTCATCCGCATCGGAAAAATCTTCTGCACCTGCATCAAGTGCAAGCATCATCAGATCATCACCATCCATATCACATTCTTCTTTGTCAATGATAATCTGTCCTTTTTCATCGAACATATAGGATACACATCCCTGTGTACCGATACTTCCCTGTCCCTTGGTAAATGCATTACGCACATTGGCTGCTGTACGATTCTTATTATCCGTCAGGCACTTTACAATAATTGCTGTGCCGCTTGGTCCATATCCCTCATAAGTTGTTGTCTCGTAATTAACACTGTTTCCATCGCCTGCCGCTTTTTTGATACCGCGCTCGATGGTATCATTCGGCATATTGTTTGACTTTGCCTTTGCGATTACCTGTGCAAGTTTGAAATTATTTGCCGGATCCGGACCACCCTCTTTTACCGCAACAGCAATTTCTCTACCGATCATGGTAAAGATCTTTCCCTTTGCTGCATCATTTTTTTCTTTTTTGTGCTTGATATTCGCAAATTTGGAATGTCCTGACATTGTTAAAATCCTCTTTTCTAAATTGTATTCTATCCTGTAACCATCCATACTTCATGTCATTCGTACAGAAGCATTACCTGTATTTTATTCTATCATTCTTTGCCGTTTCGCGCAAGTGGGTCATCCTCCGGCCGCTGATGCTTTGCATCTGCTTTTTTTACAAGAACCTCACGGATCATTTTATCCTTCACTTTCCGAATGGAAAATTCATATCCGTACGCCTGCAATCTGGCAGTTTCACCATCATTTGGAATTTTTTCCATCAGGGAAACCAGAAAACCGTTGAGCGTGTCAAAATCATCATCATTTACCGGAATCTGTAACGTTTCCGCCACGTCCGAAAGACTTGCGAACCCGCTCATGGTATAACTTCCATCTGTATTCTGGCGAATCAGCTGTTCTTCCTCATCATGCTCATCCTCGATGTTTCCGACAATTTCTTCCAGGATATCCTCCATGGCTACCGCACCGGATGTCTGTCCATATTCATCTACCACTATGACCAGATGGCTCTTTTTTGCTGCATTTTCTGGAAAAGAGTATGAATATTTAATGTTTCCGGAACAAAATCCACCTCCCGGATCAGCCCCTTAATGTCTTTGATGGAAGTACGGAATACCTCATTTTTCTGTGCAAAAGCAAATGCGTCTTTAATATGTAAAACACCGATAATATTATCGATGTCCTCCAGATAAACCGGATATCTTGACTTATTGTTTTCAATGATGAACGGAACAGCATCATTATAGGAAAGTTCCCCATCGATCGCGATCAGATTCTTTCGATGTGTCATAATATCTTTGGCTTCTTTGTCACCGAATTCAAAAATATTGTGAATCATCTCTGCCTCCGAAGCACGAAGAACTCCCTGTTCGTGTCCTTCATTTACCATGGAAATAATCTCTTCTTCGGTCACATCATCCTCATGGGAAGACGGGTTTAAAAATCCTATAATTTTTTTAAAAATATTCGTCCTGCCGGAACTGGCACTATCGTCCATTTCGTTTCTCCTTTAATGTATATAATACTCCAAATCATACCATGGGAACTGTATTCCGTCAAGTTATGTATACAATTCCAGGCTGATCTCCAGTGCTTTGTCAATTTTCAAAAGAATCTGATGATCCAGATGACATACTTTATCTTTCAGCCGCTTTTTGTCAATAGTCCGCAACTGTTCCAGCAAAACGACAGAATCCTTTGCCAGATCGTATTTGTCACAGTTTAATTCGACATGTGTAGGAAGTTTTGCTTTATGCATCTGCGAAGTAATCGCCGCACAGATCACGGTCGGGCTGTGCCGGTTCCCGATATTGTTCTGAATGATAAGAACCGGCCGGACGCCTCCCTGTTCCGATCCCACGACCGGGCGCAGATCTGCATAATAAACATCTCCTCTTTGAATCAACATACGTTTTCACCCCATACTTTGTGATACTAAAAGTATTTCCATATTTCTCACATGTATTCAAAAAGATGATTTCATACTATATGTTATTCAAAAAGGAGACATCTGTGTAATCTTATGATTCCTGTATACAGATTCTTGGCACACGCGGTGTGATCAGACATGCAAATTCATAATTGAAACGACCGGATAATTCGCCAAGCTCTTCCATCGTGATACATTCGCTGCCGTCTTTTCCGAGAAGGGTCACCGGATCACCTTCTTTTGCTTCCGGAATTTCAGTCACATCGACCATAAACTGGTCCATGCAGACTCTGCCGCAGATCGGAGCCTTCTTCCCGTGAATAAGAACATAGCCTTTATTGGAAAGCCCTCTTGCATAACCATCCGCATAGCCGACCGGAATGGTTGCAATTCTTTTTTCTGACGGTGTCTCATAGATACCGCCATAACTGATCTTACGCCCTTTTCCCAGTGTCTTGACAAAAGCAATATGGCTCTTTAAGGACATCACCGGATGAAGGGAAATATTGTGTGCCACTTCCTCCGATGGCCACATACCATAAAGCGTGATTCCGGCTCTTACCATATCCATATTTGCTTCCGGGATCTCTACAATTCCGGCACTGTTGGAGCAATGATGGATCGGTATTTTAACATTCCGTTCCTCTAACATTGTTATCATCTTCTGAAAAAGTGCAATCTGCTTTTGGGTTGGGGTTTTATCATACTCATCTGCCTGGGCAAAATGTGTAAAAATTCCTTCGATCTCAATATTCGGAAGTTTTGCAATCCCTGCAATCAGGTCTGCACTGTCTTCGGTAACCTGCAGACCGATCCGGCTCATTCCGGTATCAATTTTAATATGGATATGACAGGTTTTATTTTTTCTGACAGCGATATCCGAAAGAGCTTTTGCCGCCTCATATTCACAGATTGCAGGACGTATTTCTTTTTCCACTATGAGCTCATAATGTTCCGGAAAACTGATTCCAAGGATCAGAATCGGTTTCTTTCGCCCATCCGCAATCAGCATCTCCGCTTCATCCGCAGTTGCCACGGCAAATCCCCATACATACGGAAGGTCCTCGATTGTTTTTGCTACTGTCAGTGCCCCATGCCCGTAAGCATCTGCCTTGATGACGGCGGCAATTTTGGTTCCTTCTTTAATATTTTTATGCATGGATTCCATATTATAGCGCAGTGCATCTAAATCAATGCCTGCATAAACACGATTTTTTTTCATGATTTTTCTACCTCTTTGAGTCCTTCTATGATATCGGAAGCCATCATTCCCCGGACTCCACATTTTTCTTTTGCGGCATCTCCCGCCAGCCCGTGCACATACACCCCAAGAGGTGCTGCTTCCTCTGCTTTCATTCCCTGGGCAAGAAGGGAACCGATCACACCTGCCAGCACATCTCCGCTTCCGGCCGTTGCCATTCCATTATTTCCCGATAAATTTACATACGTCATGCCATCCGAAACGGCAGTAACCGTATGAAAATCTTTTAATACACAAATCACATGGAAACGCTTCGCAAAGGTTTCGGCAGATTGCTCCAGTGTGGTCAGAATTTCAGAAACCGGTTTTTGGTCAGCCGGGACATTTCTCCGGGATGCGGTGTCAGAATAATGTCCGTCTTTGCCTGTTGTAAAAGTTCTGGCTGATCCGCAATGATATTTAACGCATCGGCGTCCAAAACCAGTGGAACGCGGCATTGTTCCAGAACAGTGGATGTCATGCGGCGTGCACGCTGTCCGGTTCCGATTCCCGGTCCAAATACTACGGCATCCGCCCACTGCAGCTGTTCTGCCAGCAAAGTTTCTTCCTCGTTTTCCTGCCCGGTGACAAGAACAGCTTCCGGAACCTTTGTCTGCAGAATCAGCCGGTTTTGTTCACAGGTGAATACCCGCACCAGGCCACTTCCCATACGATATGCAGCTTTTGCACAAAAGCATGCCGCTCCGGACATATTAACACTTCCGGCAATAATTAGCAACTTCCCATACGAACCTTTATTGGTATGTGCCATACGGGAGGGAAGTTTTTTTAAATCTTCCGGTTCCAGAACAGCCGTATGCGGCTTATCATCCAGCCAGCTTTCCTGTGTAATTCCCATGGAAACCACATGTACCTTTCCGCAGTATTCATTGCCCGGCCACAGATACTGTCCCTTTTTCCCGAATGAAAATGTAATTGTGTCATCTGCCCGAAAAGCCGTGCCAAGTACTGCCCCATCATCGGAACTGATTCCGGAAGCAATATCCACGGCAACTTTCCATCCAGACAATTGATTGAGCACGTCAATATCGTTTGCAAGTGCTCCGGATATTTCCCGGGACAGACCGGTTCCAAACAGGGCATCAATGACCACATCATAGGATGCCTCCCCCGCGGAAACTTTCTCCTTTTGCACGACCGGAATGCGGTAGGCACTGCAGATCTGTTTCTGGGTGTCATAGGATGGACTGGTCCGGTGCCCTTCTTCCTCTCCTGCCAGCCATACGAATACAAAAATCCCCTGTTCCCGTAAAAGTCTGGCAATGGCCAGTCCGTCCCCTCCGTTATTTCCGCTTCCACAGGCAATTAATGCTGTCGATAATTTATTTTGTTTAAGCAGTAAAAGCTTCTGCACAAAAGCCATCGATGCCTGTTCCATCAATACCAGTTCCGGTACATGAAACACCTGCGATGTATTCTGATCCAGAAGCTTCATTTCTTTTCCCGATACAAGATAACGCAAGATTTCTAACTCTCCTCTTCCTTTTGTGATTCTTTCGTATCGTTTTGTTTATTTTGTGCGCTGTCCTCTTCCACATCTTCATCTTCATAGTGAATATCGAACAGATCCAGAGTGGATGGCCCGAATATATCGTGCAGATACGCATAAATCTCACGATTATTGATGTCCCGGTTCTGCTTACGGATGATATTTTTCTTTAAATCCACACGAACCTGATTGATCCAGGCATCAATATCATCGGATTCCTTTTTATTGACACGTATTTTTTCGTAAAAATATCCCATGCTCTGAAGCATCAGTTTCCGGTTGACATCACGGATCTGACGTGGAATTTCCAGCAGTTCGTCCTCATTTTCTTCCATTTTCTGATTGGTTTCATCAATCAGACGTTTATCTTCATCCAGCTTTTTTTCCCGCTGTGCATCCATATCTTCGGATGTAGTTCCGTCCATGTTTGCGACAATGCTTTCCATCAGCTGCTTTTTTACTTTTTTCAGCTGTTTTAACTCTTCATTCAGTTTTCCCTGTCTGGCAAGCAAAGCATTCAGCTCGTTTTCCGTTTCATGAATTTCGTCCGGCTTGCCATGCACAGCAAAAAGCCGATGCCACTTCTCATCAAGTACAAGAATCGGTACCTGTTTGTCTGCCAGCGCTTTTTTAAATTCTTCATCATCCTTCATCGTATCACCTCTTTGTGTGCTACTTGGAGTTCTTCACGATATTATATGATAACTGCATCAGACTGTCCGACAAATGAACATTTTCGACAACCACACTTTTATCACTTAAATCCAGATCCACATGGGCAAAATTCCAGATGGCGCGAATTCCCAGATTCACAAGATGCTGCGCAGTATCTTCTGCCTTTTCTTTCGGGAGTGTTAAGGCTGCAATATCTACTTTATTTTTTTTGCAGTAATCATCCAGTTCATCCATCATATAAATCGGAATATCACGAACGGTCTGTCCTTTTAAAGATGGTTTTACATCAAACAACGCAGTAATGATAAAACCAAACCGTTCAAATTTTACATAATTTGTAATTGCCTGACCAAGATTTCCGGCACCGATCATGATAATATTATGGGTCTCATTTAACCCCAGTATTTTTCCGATCTCATCATACAGGTATTTCACATTATATCCGTAACCCTGTTGTCCAAATCCGCCAAAATTATTCAAATCCTGGCGAATCTGAGAGGCCGTCACCATCATCCGGTGACTCAGATCATTGGAGGAAATGCGCTCAACGCCTTCCTCCAGCAATTCTCCCAGATAACGGTAATATCTTGGCATACGACGGATGACAGCTTGTGAGATTTCCTTTTCCACAATTTCATCCTCCAATCCTTTTATTTATGAAAGAGAAGCTTCCAGTTCTGTCCGGATTGCCTTAATAAAATTCTCACTGTTTAATACCACCGGATTTTCAATGGTCGTAATCAAAGCAAGATCCTTTGTCATCTTTCCGGACTCAATGGTCTTTAAGCATGCTGCTTCCAGTTTATCCGCAAAATCACAGAGTGCCTGATTTTTATCCAGTTCTCCGCGCTTTCTGAGTGCTCCTGTCCATGCAAAAATGGTTGCGACGGAGTTTGTGGAAGTTTCTTCACCCTTCAGATGCTTATAATAATGTCTCTGAACGGTTCCGTGTGCAGCTTCATACTCATAATATCCATGCGGGGATACAAGTACGGAAGTCATCATGGCAAGAGAGCCGAATGCAGAACTGATCATATCACTCATAACATCACCGTCATAGTTTTTGCATGCCCAGATAAATCCGCCTTTTGACTTCATAACACGTGCAACCGCATCATCAATCAAAGTATAAAAATACTCAATTCCGGCTTTTTCAAATGCATCCTTGTAATTCTTCTCAAATACATCCTGGAAAATATCCTTAAAGGTATGGTCATATTTTTTGGAAATGGTATCCTTTGTTGCAAACCACAGATCCTGTTTTGTATCCAGTGCATATTTAAAGCAGCTGTGTGCAAAGCTTTCAATGGAATCGTCCAGGTTATGCTGTCCCTGTAATACACCGGCTCCGGTAAAATTATGGATCAGTTCACGCACGATGGTTCCATCCTCTGCCGTAAATACCAGCTCAGCCTTACCAGGTCCCGGAACCTTCATTTCCGATGCCTTATACACATCGCCATACGCATGTCTTGCAATCGTGATCGGTTTTTCCCATGTCTTAACATTTGGCTCAATTCCCTTTACGACAATCGGCGCACGGAATACCGTTCCGTCAAGCATGGCACGGATGGTTCCGTTCGGACTCTTCCACATCTCTTTTAAATTATATTCTGTCATTCTTGCGGCATTCGGAGTGATCGTTGCGCATTTTACAGCAACACCGTATTTCTTTGTTGCATTTGCAGAATCAACCGTTACCTGATCGTTTGTCCGGTTACGCTCTTCCAGTCCCAGATCATAATACTCTGTTTTCAGATCAATAAACGGAAGTAACAGCTCATCCTTGATCATTTTCCAGAGAATTCTTGTCATTTCATCTCCGTCCATCTCTACCAGTGGTGTTGTCATTGTAATCTTGCTCATCGCTTCATTCTCCTTTATTTTATTTCATCAGATTTTCCCAACCGATTTTATCCATGTTGGATATCGTATTGCGGATATGGAGTCTGGCACACTCCTCCGCTGTCCGGGCATCCCTTGCCTTTAATGCCTCGGCAATTGCCCGGTGTTCATTGATCGACGCATGAGCCCGTGCTTTCTCTTCCAGTGTGATCCGACGGATGCGCTGCAGATAATGATGATAGTCCCGAAGCACACGTGTCAGTTCTTTGCTTGCGCATGCTTCATATACCATTTCGTGGAAACGGTTATCCAGTTCCAGTATCTGATCCCAGTTTTCTTTGGAATAGTGAAAATCGGATAAAAATACGATTTCTTCCAGTTCCTCCAACTGTTCCTGCGTGATCCGCTCCGCTGCCCACCGGGCGCATAATCCCTCTAAAAGCGTCCGTATCTCATAGATATCTTTGACATCCTGAAGGGTAACCCCTTCTACAAACGCTCCCTTGTTTGGAATGATATGTACCAGCCCTTCCAGCTCCAGCTGCCGGAGTGCTTCCCGGACGGGAGTCCGGCTCACCCCGAGATCGTCGCCAATATTCTTTTCCTTCAGTTCCTCATTCGCCTGATATTTTCCATTTAAAATATCTTCCCGAATGGAATGAAAAACTTTGGCACTTAATGAATAATGATCTTCTGCCATAATTTCACCTTATATAATATCGAATTTTTGTCTATAACACAATACCAAGCTCTTTACAAACGGAAGTAATTTCTACAACAAGTTCCTGATCCGTCATAACCGTCACGCGTCCGTCATCGTATTGTGTGTCTACCCAGTCTTTGATCCGGTGTACAAGTTCTGAGTTTTTGTCCACTTTCCGGTCATCCGGCAAATGATAATAATTGTTGATCCAGTGTGCAATACCTGCCAGACCTGAGGTATTCGATACTGCTACCAGAGGTGGACGGTTTAAAAATTTTCCGGTATCGAAAATGTTATAGATTTCCTCGTTTTTCAGTAATCCGTCTGCGTGAATACCGGCTCTTGTCACATTAAAGTTACTTCCGACAAACGGCGTCTGCGGCGGCTGTTTGTATCCCAGTTCTTTTTCATAATATTCGGAAAGTTCTGTGATCACGGTCGTATCCATGCCGTCGAGAGTGCCGCGCAGCTGTGCATACTCAAATACCATGGCTTCCAGAGGCGTATTACCGGTACGCTCCCCGATTCCAAACAAAGAACAGTTGACACCACTTGCCCCGTACAGCCATGCTGTGGTGGAATTGTTGACTGCTTTGTAAAAATCATTGTGTCCATGCCACTCAATCTGGGAAGAAGGAACTCCGGCATGTGTTGTCAGACCGTAAATGATTCCCGGCACACTTCGTGGAATTACGGCACCAGGGAAGTTTACCCCATATCCCATCGTATCGCAGGCACGTACCTTGATCGGAATCTTGTACTCATCCTGCAGTTTCATCAGTTCCACACAGAACGGAATTACAAATCCGTAAATATCGGAACGTGTGATATCCTCAAGATGACAGCGCGGACTGATGCCGGTCTCCAGACAGTCGCGGATCACGCTCAGGTACAGATTCATAACCTCCCGTCTTGTCATTTTCATTTTATAGAAAATATGGTAGTCAGAACAGCTGACAAGAATGCCCGTCTCGCGAAGACCAAGGTCTTTGACCAGCTGAAAGTCCTGTTTGCTGGCACGAATCCAGGAAGTGACTTCCGGAAACTGATAGCCACGTTCCATACATTTATATACCGCGTCGCGGTCTTTCTTACTATATAAGAAGAATTCACTCTGACGAATCTTTCCCTTCGGACCGCCAAGTTTATGTAAGTAATCATAAATCGTCACGATCTGTTCGGTGGTATACGGAGCACGGGACTGCTGCCCATCACGGAATGTGGTATCTGTAATCCAGATTTCATCCGGCATATTATGCGGAACAATACGATCATTAAACGCAATCTTCGGAATCTCCTCATAGGGAAAAAGGTTCCGGAATGTATTCGGTTCATCCACATCTACCAGCTGATAAAAATGTTCTTCGAGCTGCAACAGGTTTGATTTGTCATTCATTACTACTTCTCTCATGTGCTGACTACTCCTTTTCATACATGAATAATTGTATACAATTATTACGTTATAAAATCATTTTATCTATTTACTATGTGAAAGTCAATGAATTTTTTTAGAAAAATATGGAACCCTTTTGCTGCCGTCTCATACACTATACTGTAAATATATTTATTTGGAGGTCACTTATGAGTGATTTAACTGCTACAAACTGTGGATGTTCAACAGATAACGGATGTGGATGCAATTCTATTATCTGGATCATTCTTCTTCTCTCCTGCTGTGGAAATGGATCTTTCTGCGGAAACAACAACGGATGCGGATGCAGTGGCGGCGGAAACGACTGCTGCTGGCTGATTCTTCTTCTGTTATTCTGTGGCGGATGCAATGGCGGCGGAAACGGATGCGGCGGAATCTTCTAATATTTGTGTTAGAAACGTGTGCAGCAAGGTGCACAACCAAAAAGGGATGCAGTATCTGCATCCCTTTTTGCATATAAAATGCTATCCTTCTTTTGTGGCTTTTTCTTTCTGGATCTGACGTTCCACAGCCTCTTTTACCCTGCATTCCGTGGGAACATTCCGTCGTTTCAGGCATTCTTCATCCACTTCATAAACACTGTTTCCATCAATAATCAGTCTCTCATGCATCTATTTTTTCCTTTTTCTTTTATTGTATTCATACAGACAGGCATTCTCTCATAAAATAATAGAAAAATTATATAGGATGTGTGATCCATGGATGAAAATAAATCCATCACGTATGACGATCTGATCCAGACGAGAAATACGCAGATCTTAAAGTCCATCGTACCATATTTAGACGTTCCGACACAAAAGCCGCTTGCCATGCTGATCCAGCTGATGGAATGGAAAAATGCCACAGCAGCTTTCTCCAGACAGGAGAACAGCATGGCTGCCTGTTCTCTGCCTGCCGGTACCAAACGGCGGGATGCAATGCTTAGTGCAGTCCGTAAATATTGTACCCCAAAAGAACAGGAAATGATTGATACATTGCAGACTCTGTTTTGTATTATGGAAAATCAGGATCTGTTTCACAATCCATAAATCCGCAGGAGGTTTTTGAATGGATTCCAATCTTTTGAACAATCCGGCGTTTGCAATTTAAGTCCGGAAAAATTGCAATTTCTGCTCTCCTTTGCACAGAAAGAAAAACCTTTAAACATGAAAGATGCCATGCCGTTTCTTCTCTCAAATATGAGGCAGGCAAAGGAAAACCATATTGATTTCACAAAGCCTGAAATCGAACTGTTGTGTGATCTGCTGTCCAAAGACCTTCCGCCTGAGAGTCAGACGCAAATGAAAAAGATCATGTCCCTGATGTCGATGAACCGTTCACATCCAGCTCCCTGATCGGGATTTTTAAAATTTTATCCAGCGGGAACAGGCTTTTGCCTTTCCCGTCGGTTCCCTCATAATATTTTTCTCCTGCCGATTCAAACAGAATATATAAGGTATTGTCACTTACATCGAGTTCTTCCGATGCCGGAGGCATTTCCACTTTCTTTCTCGGATGTTTCGGCCGGGTTGCGAGTGCCGTGACAGAGTCGTAACAATATAAATAGGAAGACTGGTTTCTTCCGTAGGAAGTGCTCAGATATACGTTTCCGGAATCATCGAACGTAACTCCCTGCACCTTTTGCGGAATTTTATAATCACTGAGGGCAATCAGTTTGTCCGTCTTTTTATCCAGATAATATGCCACCATTCGTGAATTCACCAGAAGTGTATGCGTTGCAATCCACAATCTTCCGCCATACCAGGTAATACAGGAAGGCGTATTTTTGACCGGAAACTCATCCACAACATCTCTTGCATCCACGACATCCCCGGTATTCTGATAGGCCATCAGTTCAATAAAATCGTAGGAGATCCGCTCCACACAGTTTTCATAGGAATTGCACACCCATACATTGTCACCGTCAAACGCAATTCCTCCCAGATGGCTGTTTTCATCCATTCCCAGTGTGACCATATATTCTCCGGTTTCCCGGTCAAACACCATAAGCTCTCCCATACAGTCATCTTCCGTGGAATAAGAAGTGATCAGCACAAATTCGTCGGTCAGACAAATCCCCTGCGGGCACTGGGATGCACTGAAAATATATTTTTTTAACACATCCTCCTCCCGGGTATCCGGCATGCCCGGAATATCAATTTCATTGTAAAAGCTGTAATCAAGATCTTTCAACAGAACCAGATTTTTGTCGAACCGGCTCTCTCTTTTGTGATAGTTATAATATTCTACATTGTAATAATTATTAATCTTTGCGGTCCATTTGGCATAAAGAATGTAATGATCCTTACGATCCGTGGGAATGGTCTTTATCTGTTTGTGAAGCGCGGCATCGGAGTACCATCGAGAAACCGGAATCCACTCCGGTATGGCGTATACAGCGGCTGGTCCCCGCTGAATGCCGGGTACGATTCTTTATTGAAAGAATTCTGTATGCCGCCTCCCAGAAAATACCCCACGGTAACCGTATCGTTCTTTGTGTGAACATTTGCAGGTTTTTGAAAGGAAGAACTCGAAGGGGCATAATTCTCCCCTTCGAGTTCTGTGTTTTTGCATATGTCGGTGTCACGATAAAATTTAAGGTTATTGCAATCAATAATACAGCAAACACTGTACTATTCTTCTGTCTCCACAACTTTGCCTGCCCTCTCTTCTATTTCTCTTGCTGCCACATCCTCAGGTGCTTGTTCATACCGGGCAAATTCATAAGAAAATGTTCCGCTTCCGCTGGTCATTGACCGAAGCTGTGTATTATATCCATACAGTTCAAGATATGGAAGATCCGCATCGATCTCCTGATACCCGTTTTCTGCATTCATATTCATCACACGACCTCTGCGTTTATTCAGATCTCCCATGATTTCACCGGTATATTCCTCCGGAGTAATGATCTTTACAGAGGCGATCGGCTCTAACAATACCGGCTTCGCATCTAAAAATCCTTTCTTAAATGCCTGTTTCGCGGCTACTTTAAATGCCATCTCGGAGGAATCCACCGGATGATAGGAGCCATCATAGAGTACCGCTTTCACTCCGATTACCGGGTAGGCCGCAAGCGGTCCTTTCAAAACAGCTTCTGCAATTCCTTTTTCCACTGCTGGAAAATAATTTTTCGGAACGGCTCCACCCACAACACACTGTTCAAATACATAAGGAACCTCTAAATCCCCGCTCGGCTCAAATTTCATTTTAACATGGCCGTACTGTCCATGTCCACCGGACTGTTTTTTATATTTGTATTCAACATCTGATTTTCCACGTATGGTTTCGCGGAAAGCGACCTTTGGACGCATCAGTTCAATTTCTACTTTATACTTTTCAAGCAGCATACTCTGAACAATTTCAAGCTGCTGCTCACCCATGCCATATAACAGAGTCTGACGATTTTCACTGTCATTTACCACACGCAGCGTCTGATCTTCCATCAGAATCTTTTGCAGCGACTGGGAAATCTTATCCACATCCCCTTTGTTTTTTGCTTTGTAGCGCATAGATACATACGGTTTTGAGAAATTCGTGCGAAGATAGGCAACCGGATTATTCCGTACGGACAGGGAATCCGTTGTCTGGGACTGGGACAGCTTTGCCAGTGCTCCGATATCCCCCGCATGAAGTTCTTTTACTTCCTCTGTTTTATTTCCGCGCAGAACGTACAGCTTTCCAATCTTTTCGTCACAATCCCTGTGATAATTAAATAAGACATCATCCGTCTTAAGCACACCGGAATTTACTTTGATCAGAGAATACTTTCCAATGTAAGGATCTACAATTGTCTTAAAAATATACGCACTCTTCGGTTTTGCGAAATCATAGTCCGCCGGATACACCTCGTTGTTTGTCGTATTGATGCCTGCGCAGGTCCGTTTGTCCGGGCTCGGAAAATATTTAACAATATCTGCCATCAGCGTATACATCCCGCGGGCAAGCGGATTCGATCCCATAAGAACCGGAACGATAGAACCATCCATGACATTTACCCTGAGCGCCTGACGAATTTCGTCCTCGGAGAATTCATCTCCGTTAAAATAACGGTCCATAAATTCCTCGCTGGTTTCTGCCACAGCTTCTAACAAAGCTTCCCTGCACAGATTAAGATTCTTTTGGGAATATTCTGGAACTTCAAATTTTTCAACTGTTCCCTCATCGATCCATCGCTTTGCTTTCTGCTGGATGACATTGACATATCCGACAAACTGGCCATCCTCCCGGACCGGCAGATGAAACGGTGCAATTTTCTTTCCGTAAAGAGCCTGCAGATCTTCCACTACCTGACGGTAACTTGCATTGTCAATATCCATATCTGTCACAAAGATCATACGTGGAAGATGATTTTTTTCACAGATTTCCCAGGCGCGCCGCGTGCCTGTCTCGATTCCCGCTTTTCCGGAAATAACGATAATTGCTGCATCCGCTGCGGAAACTGCCTCTTCGACTTCCCCGACAAAATCAAAATAGCCTGGGGTATCCAAAACATTAATTTTGTTGTCTTTCCACGGGATCGCGACCACAGAAGTATGGATCGAAAACTGGCGTTTCGTCTCCTCCTTATCAAAATCACTGATGGTATTTTTATCTGCGACCGTCCCCATACGTGTCGTCAGACCTGCCAGATATGCCATGGCTTCCACCAGGGAAGTTTTGCCGCATCCTCCATGCCCCAGGAGAACCACATTACGAATTCTGTCTGTCGTATATACGTTCATAGTAAAACCCTCCTTTTTTAGAATATTTACTCTTTTATGGTTATATTCTACTAATTTTCAGAAAGTTTTACAACCTTTTTATGCATTTTGTTGAAGTATTTTTGCCGCAAGTTCTTCCAGATACGTCCAGCGATCCATTTTTTCTTCCAATTGTGTTTCCAGCTGCGTTTTTTCTTCTGTCAGTTCATTCAGCTTCACAAAATCCCGTGCGCAGGATGCCATCTCCCCGTCAATCTCTCCCAGCCGTGTTTCCAAAGCTGCAATGTCGTCCTCAATGGTTTCATATTCTTTCTGTTCTTTATATGAAAATTTTAATTTATTTTCATGTTTCCATGTAGAACGTGAGTCTTCTGTCGCCTGTTTTTCCTGTACATTTGCCGTCTCTTCATTTTTACGGAACGAATCGCCTGCAGTATCTACAAATTTTCCTTCCTCTTCGGCCCGTCTGTGGTAGTCCGTATATCCGCCCTCATACTGGCAGAGCTTTCCGTTCCCCTCAAAAGCAAAGATTCTGTGCACCACACGGTCCAGAAAATAACGGTCATGCGATACCGTAATCACAATACCGTCATAATGATCCAGATAATCTTCAAGAATGGTCAGTGTCGTGATATCAAGATCGTTGGTTGGTTCGTCAAGAATCAGTACATTGGGAGCTTCCATAAGGACCCGCAGCAGATTCAGTCTGCGCTTTTCTCCGCCGGACAGTTTTTTGATCTGTCCATACTGTTCTTCCGGTGGAAACAAAAACTGATCGAGCATTGCGGATGCCGAAACCAGTCCATCTTCTGTGCGTACATATTCTGCTGTATTTTTGATATAATCAATCACGCGAAGCTTTGGGTCCATATATGCAATTCCCGCATTCTCATCCTGTTCGATCTCCTGTGTGTAATATCCGATTTTTATCGTCTGTCCAATGGTTACTTCCCCAGCATCCGGCAAAATTCTGCCATCAATAATTTTCATAAGTGTTGTCTTGCCGCATCCGTTTTTCCCGACAAAACCAATCCGGTCATTTTTTAAGAAAATATAGGAAAAATCAGAAATCAGTACATGATCTCCATATGTTTTTGTGATATGTGATAATTCCACGGTTGTTTTTCCCATACGGGAGGACACCGAACCGATTTCGATCTTTTTATCAACATCCGGCTTTTTTTGATCCCGCAAGGCCTCATAGCGCTGGATATGTGCTTTCTGTTTGGTGGAACGCGCCCTTGCCCCGCGCTGCATCCATTCGATTTCCTTGCGCAGAATGGACTGTCTTTTCCGTTCGCCTGCCCAGGCAATGTCTTCCCTCTCCTGTTTGGCCGCAAGATATCCGGAATAGTTTGTCTCATAGCTGTAAATCTGTCCTTTATCAACTTCCACAATCCGGTTGCATACACTGTCCAGAAAATACCGGTCATGTGTCACCATAACCATTGCTCCCCGGTAATTTTTCAGATAATTTTCCAGCCACTCTGCCATTTCGGCATCCAGATGGTTCGTCGGCTCATCCAAAAGCAGTACATCACACGGAGTAAGGAGCACTGCAACAAGAGCCAGTCGTTTCCGCTGTCCGCCGGACAAATGTCCCACCGGTTCATCGAAATTGTATATGCCAAGCCGCGTCATCATGGATTTGGCATTGCTTTCCAGATTCCATTTTTCATGTTCTTCCCGGTCTTCCTGCTGATGCACACTTCCAATCTGCGCATAAGAAAGTACATTCTCAAGTGCTCCTTTTTGCGGGTCAAATTCCGGCATCTGCGGCAGATAGCGAATCACAAGATGATTGGCCCGTACGACATTTCCGGCATCCGGTTCTTCGAGTCCTGCCATAATTTTTAACAGCGTGGATTTTCCGGTTCCATTGATGCCTATGATTCCGACTTTTTCCCCATCCTGCAGATAAAACGATGCATCGTGAAACAACTCACGCTGTGTATAAACTTTTGTAATATGATCAACGGTAAGTAAATTCATAAAAATTCCTCTTTCTGTTTCCTTTCGCCTTTTTATTATCACACGAACGGACAATTGTTGCAAGTGCTGTCACACATTCCTCTTTTGACACTCCTGCCATTCTATAGTACAATAAACACATCAATTACGTAATATAAAGGAAATAAACTTATGGCTTTTCAAACAATCGGTTTTATCGGACTGGGTCTGATTGGAGGTTCGATCGCCAAAAAAATGAAATCCAATCAGCCGGACATCAAAATTTATGCCACGGCACATCATAAAGAAACCATCGAAGAAGCGTACCGTGAGGGACTGATCGAAAACAATGATCTGTTACCACTGTCTGCTTTTTCGGACTGTGATTATATTTTTTTATGTGCCCCGGTTCAACGGAACCTCGCATATCTGCGTCAGTTAAAAGATATTATCCGCAGCGACTGTTATATCACAGACGTTGGAAGCACAAAAACGGAAATTCATGAAGAAGTGATACGGCTTGGCATGGAGGCCAATTTTATCGGCGGGCATCCCATGACCGGTTCCGAAAAAACAGGCATATTAAGTGCCACCAATACGCTTTTGGAAAATGCATACTATATTATCACCCGACCGCCCTGACTCCAAAGGAAGAAATTTCGGAATTTCGTGATTTTGTATTGTCGCTTGGAGCAATTCCACTGATTTTGGATTATAAAATACACGATTACTCTACGGCAGCCATCAGCCATCTGCCGCACATGATCGCATATTCGCTGGTCAATCTGGTCCGCCAGATCGATGATGACAAAGAAACCATGAAAACCATTGCTGCCGGGGGATTTAAGGATATCACAAGAATTGCATCTTCTTCGCCTGTGATGTGGCAGAATATCTGTGCTTCCAACCGGGAACCGCTTCTTTCACTGATGGATCAGTACCTTGCCCTTCTGACGCAGCTTCGCGGATACATTGACAGTTCCAATGAACAGGCACTGCTTTCCTTCTTTCAGCAGGCAAAAGACTACCGGGATTCCATCACACTGCCAAGTGTCAAATCCCCTACGGTATATTATGAATGTTTTGTGGATCTGGTCGATGAAACCGGCGGTATTGCTGCTGTTGCCGGGCTGCTCGCACAATACCATATCAGCATCAAAAACATCGGTATTGTAAATAACCGGGAATTTGAAGAAGGTGTTCTTCAGCTCGCGTTTCCTGACAAACAGACTCTGACCCGTGCCAAACGTCTGCTTACCGACAATGGCTATATGGTTCACGAACGGTAAAACATAAATGGTTTTCCCATAAAAATACAGGCTCCGGATAATTTCCGGAGCCTGTATTTTTATTTGCACAAGGTATCGAGTATTTCAAAATAGTTTTCAAACGTCTTCCTGCAGCAGGAAGGATTTTCAATCACAATACCGTCTGTCACAAGTCCCGGAATTGCAAAAGCCATCGCAACCCGGTGATCCTCGAACGTTTTTATTTTACATCCATGCGGTTTTCCCGGATGAATCACAATACGGTTCTCATCCAGCTGCTCGCATGCGATTCCCATTGCCTTCAGATTGGTAAGAATCGCGGCAAAACGGTCACATTCCTGATAACGGATATGTCCGATTCCGGTAATCTCCACGGTTTCACTGGCAAAACACGCAATTGCCGCCAGTGTCAGAGCCTGATCTGAAAATGCAGAAAAGTCAAATACCCCTCCCAGGAATCCTTCCGTCGGCGGATACATCCGGATTCCATCCGGTTCTTCCTCTGTCCGGCATCCCATCTGTTCCAGCACATGTAAAAAAGAAGTATCTCCCTGTAAGCTTTCCCAGTGTACATGGCAGACCTTTGCAGGAACGCCGACAACCGGGCACATCGCATAAAAATAAGAAGCTGCCGAAACATCCGGTTCAATCTGATACTCTCTTGCCTGATATGCTGCATGTTCCGCAATCACAAAAGTGTCGGATGCAGGTCGTTGTACTTCCACACCAAACTGCTTCATCATGGCAACCGTCATCTCTACATAAGCCATTCCATGATGCCCTTTGACGTGAATCCGGAATTCTTTCTGAAACAGCACGGAAGAGATCAGAAGCGCACTCAGAAACTGACTGCTTTTTTCAACATCAATGGTTACTTCGTGTCTATTCACACCACTGTTTCCGATCGCAAATGGGAAATGTCCTGATGCTTCCTTATAAGTAACTTCCGCCCCAAGGTCTTGAAGTGCCTGCAGCAATTCTTCCATCGGGCGCTTTTTCATCTGCTCGGAAGAGTTCATATGATATTCTCCCTCACACAGACCAAGGTATGCCGTCAGAAAACGGGCAGCAGTTCCTGCACTTCCCACATCAACGGAAGCTTTTGTCTTTGGAACCCTGCCCCCTTTTCCTTCAATGGAGACAACCGCATGCGGCTCATCAATTTCCACCACAAAGCCCAGGTCCTGCAAAGCCTGCAGGAAATGCCTGCTGTCATCCGAAAAAAGAACCCCTTTAAGAACACTCTTTCCGTTTGCAAGTGCTGCAATCAGAAGTGCCCGGTTTGTAATGCTCTTCGATCCTGGAACCGAAACCTCAACCGGAATTATGTCTGCTTTTTTTACCTCATAAGTATCCTGTAAGATCATAGTTTTTCCCGCCTTATTTTACAGTTCGTTAAAAATCTGATAGATATCAATCTTTAATGCATCGGTATCCGTCATTCCGATAAACACACCGCCATAATGAAATCCGTCCGGCTTTTCTTCGCTGCGGACAATCTGAATGACTGCATCCACCACTTCTTTTGTCCATATCTGGATCTTTGCATCATAATAGGAATTCATTTCCAGTTTCTTTTTACAGTCAAATCCAATTCCGCTTTTTGAAATATCTGTTACATCCACATGCACAAATTTTAAAGTTGTGACCCCGTCTTCATCCAGACGCTCCAACTGTACATTGACATCCAGATCCAGTCTTTTATTTTTCCTTTTTTCTTCCATTTTCCATCCCCTTATACCTTTTCAAACGATAATATAAATATTATTTTATTACATTCAGAAACACATTACAAGTAAAAAAAGGGATATTCCGGTCCCTTCCCGGAATATCCAATAAAAAGTAATGATTTTATAAAAAGTCCCGCCTGCACCAGACGTCCGTGAATCTGCGGTCCGATCCATGCAGCAAGAACCATTTTGATAATGTCAAATACAATAAACGGATAGACGCACATTGTCAACGCCGCCTGTACAGAGGTTTTCATTACCAGTACAAACCATACCGTTCCAAAGATATAGCAAACAGCAGTTCCGAGAATCATGCCGATCATGCCCAATACCAGTTTCCGTCCGGACTTTTCAATAAAAATTCCGGCGATCACAGCCATCGGAATAAACCCGATCAGATAGCCGCCTGTCGGTCCGAACATTTTTGCCGGACCTGCTGTAAAACCGGAAAATACCGGAACGCCAACCAGTCCGATCAGAAGGTAAACAATATAGCTGACCGTCTCCCTCCGAGTGCCTAAAATATAAAGTCCGAAATAAATCACCAGATTGGTAAGAGAAATCGGAACATCTCCAATCGGGATGGACAATGGTGCCAAAATACAGGTTACAGCTGTGAGAACACCGATCACAGCAATGGTTTTTACCGACATTTTCTTTGGTGTCGCGCTTACAGTGTCATTCATTTTTTTCTTCCTTTCCATACGAATTTAACGTGTTAAGTATACACGCATGGCTTTTTATTGTCAACCGCCATTTTTTACTGGTTAACAATTACTTTTAGGAAAAATTATTGCGGTATATGTAAATAAGTGCTAATATAAAAGAATAGCTTTGGGTTGAATTATGCGAAAACGTTTATAAAAAATTATGGGGTTACATACAATGACAGATCATTCTATTTCAGAAAAAATTGAATATAAATATCTTTCTTTTATTAACAAGGTATTTTTGGTTGTACATATTGGATTTCTTCTTTTATTTGCAAATTTAAAAATCAACTTTATGGTTTATTTTAATTTAGGAAGCATCCTTTTTTACACACTGGCTTTTTTTATGCTGCAAAAATTCAAAATACATTTGTATGTCTACCTCGCTTCCATTGAAATTCTCCTACATATGTCGGCTGCGACACTTTGCGTGGGGCTTGGCTGCAATTTTCAGTTATGTCTGTTCGGCGTGATTTTGTTTTTCTTTATTATAGAATGTATCCTTCCGGACAAGAAGAAATCCATAACACCCGTGTTGATTCTGAGCAGTCTTTACTCCGTTGCCATCGTTGCCTTATACGTAGCGGGAAACCGGATTTCACCTTTTTATCCCCTTTCCCTGACGGAAACAGGTATCCTGGCAGTCGTAATCGTAATTTTTGTACTCCTGCTGATCATTACTTCCATGCTTTTCTTACTCCGGTATATGGTTCATGAGGAAGAAAAACTTACTAAAAAAGCAGAATACGATGCCCTGACAGGTATTCCGAACCGTTTTTTTATGATGGACGAAATTCAAAACTTTTTATCGAAAATGGACAAAAGGATTACTATCTTGCCATGATCGATATCGACAATTTCAAAAACATCAACGATACCTACGGACACAACACCGGGGATGACGCATTAAAAATTCTTGCAAAAACCATCATCCTGCAGGCACAGAAACATGGATTTAAATACTGCCGCTGGGGCGGTGAAGAATTTCTTCTTCTGGGGAAATGCCGTTCGGGTGAAATTCCAAAAGATATCCTTGAAGAACTCCGCAGCGCAATCAGTTCCAACTGTGTGCGGACATCAAGAGAAAGTTTCCGCTATACCGTAACCATCGGTGCCGGAAAATACACTTCCGGTCAGTCGGCAAAAGAGTGGCTTGATTTTGTAGACAAACAGCTCTATAAAGGAAAGCGTTCCGGAAAAAACCAGGTCGTATGTTCATAAAAAGAACTGTCACAAAGCAGGAAATGAATTTTTCTTTTCCTGTTTGTAACAGTTCTTTTGTGATTCTTTATTTAATCAGCATAGCATCGCCAAAGCTAAAGAAACGATATCTTTCTTTTACAGCGATCTCATACGCATGAAGCACATGCGCCCGTCCTGCGAGTGCCGATACCAGCATCACAAGCGTTGACTGTGGCAGATGGAAGTTGGTAATCAGGGCATCAATCACTTTAAACTGATACCCCGGATAAATAAAGATTTCCGTCCAGCCGCTGGTCTCATGCAGCCGTCCGTTTTCATCTGCGGCGGCTTCGAGCGTACGCGTACTGGTGGTGCCGACCGCAATCACCCGGTGTCCGCTTTCCTTCGCACGGTTGATCTTATCCGCAGCTTCCTGTGACACCATATAAAACTCTGAGTGCATATGGTGATCCAGTACATTTTCTACTTTTACCGGACGGAACGTGCCAAGTCCGACATGCAGGGTTACTTCTGCGATATCGACTCCCATATCCTTTACTTTCTGCAGCAGTTCTTTCGTAAAATGAAGCCCTGCTGTCGGGGCAGCGGCAGATCCGTCATACTTTGCATATACGGTCTGATAGCGGTTTTTATCTTTCAGCTGATGCGTAATATATGGCGGCAGCGGCATCTGTCCCAGCTGATCCAGAATTTCTTCAAAAATTCCGTCATAATGGAACTGAATCAGACGGTTTCCTTCTTCTACTACATCCACGACTCTGCCGTCAGAAGCCCGTCTCCGAACACAAGTTTTGTGCCCGGTTTTGCTTTTTTCCCCGGTTTTACGAGTGTCTCCCAGATATCATTTTCCTTGCGTTTTAACAAAAGTACTTCGATTTTTGCCTGTGTGTCCTCTTTCACTCCGAACAGACGTGCCGGAATCACCTTTGTGTTGTTGATCACCAGACAATCACCCGGGTGAAGATATTCCAAGATATCCGTAAAATGCCGGTGTTCCACGTCCCCGGTCTGACGGTCAAGCACCATCAGCCGGGAGCTGGAACGATCCTCCAGAGGGTCCTGGGCGATCAGTTCCTCCGGCAGATCATAGTCATAATCTTTTACATTCATTCCTTCTGTCATGATTAACCTCTCAACTGGATTCCGATATTTTTCAGTCCGCTTAAGATTTTATCCATAGCACCCGTAATATCGCTCTCTTCCAGATTCTTGTCTTTTCCGCGGAACTTCAGAGAGTATGCGACAGACTTAAAGCCTTTTTCAATCTGCTCTCCTTCGTATACATCAAATAACTCATAATTTTCCAGATACTTACCACCGTTTTCCTCGAATACTTTCTCGATATCACCTACCAGAATATTCTTTGGAACAACCATGGACAAGTCACGGGAAGAAACCGGGAAGTTGGTAATTCCCTCATATTTATAATCAAAGGATGCACGGGATACAATCTCCGGCATATCAATCACTGCAATATATACGCGCTCTTTGATGGCATAATTTGCAGCAACCGTTGGATGAACCTCTCCGAGATATCCAATCACGGCACCATCATATACGATAGCCGCCTTGCGTCCCGGGTGCAGGAACGGAAGCTCGGCATGTGGATCATACTGCGCCTTCTTGCGAAGACCTGTCTGGTATAAGAGTTCCTCGATCACACCCTTCATGGTAAAGAAATCACCGTCTCCGTACATACCAAAAGTCAGCTGCATACGTTCTTCCGGAAGTTCCGTCAACGGAAGCTGCTTCGGCAGATAGATATTTCCCATCTCGTACAGGCGTACATCTTTGTTTCTGCGTCCAAAGTTCGTAGACAGGGAAGTCAGCATTCCGTTCAATGGCAGCGTACGCATAATGGAATAATCTTCCCCAAGCGGATTGGAAATCACAACCGTTTTACGCCACTTGGAATCCTCCGGAATCAGTAATTTGTCAAATACTTTCGGACTCTCGAAAGAATAAGTCATTGCCTGTGAAAAACCACAGAACTCTGCAATCTCACGTGCCTTTTCTTCCATACGCAGCTTAAAGCTCTTTCCTCCGGCAGTGGATTCTCCGCTCGGAAGAGAAGTTCCGATCTTGTCATAGCCGTAGAAACGTGCTACTTCCTCTGCCATATCTGCGTCACAAAGCAGATCCTGTCTCCAGGACGGAACAAGAATCTCATTCGTTGCTTCGTCATATCCCAGATCTATTTTTTGAAATATCCGATCATATCCCCGGCCGGAATATCCGTTCCCAAAAGCTTATTGTACTTGTCCGGTTCGAACGGAATCTTTACGCCCTCACGCTTCACAGGATAAATGTCAACGGCTCCACCCACAACCTCGCCGACGCCTAACTCTTCTACCAGCTGCAGGCACGGTTCATTGCTTCCATGGCAAGATTTGGATCTAAGCCTTTTTCAAACTTAGCTGAGGCATCGGTACGCAGTCCGATGCGCTTTCCGGATTTGCGGATATTGGTTCCATCAAAGCATGCTGCCTCAAATAACATGGTTGTTACATGATCGGTAATCATGGAATTTTCTCCACCCATGATACCGGCAATGCCTACTGCTTTTTTTGCATCACAGATCATCAGTACATTTTCATCCAGCTGACGTTCCTGTCCGTCCAGCGTCACAAATTTTTCACCTGCAGCTGCACGGCGGACAATAATCTCTTTTCCTTCAATCGTATCCAGATCATAGGCGTGCATCGGCTGTCCGTATTCTTCCATCACATAATTCGTAATATCTACAAGATTATTGATCGGACGGATTCCATGTGCACGAAGACGTTCCTGCATCCACTTCGGAGATGGGGCAAACTTAATATTCTTTACAACTCTTGCCGTGTAACGGCTGCAAAGATCCTGATCCTTTACCGATACTTTGATGTAATCATTGACATCTTCGTTATTTCCGGTTTCTGTTACGACAGGAGGTACAAATTCCTTATGGAACGTGGCTGCTGCCTCACGCGCAATGCCGAGTACGGAAAAACAGTCTACACGGTTGGATGTAATCTCATATTCGACAACGCTGTCATCCAGTCCTAAATAAGCAACCGCATTTTCTCCGACAGGTGCATCCTCGTCAAAGATATACAGTCCGTTCTCCGGTGCGTCCGGGAACATTTCACGGTTCGAACCGAGTTCCTCAATCGAGCACATCATGCCAGAAGACTCAACCCCGCGAAGCTTTCCTTTTTTAATTTTGATTCCACCAGGAGTTTTTGTTCCATCATGTCCTCCTGCGACACGTCCGCCATCTAAAACAACCGGAACTTTTGCCCCTTCAAATACGTTTGGTGCACCGGTCACAATCTGCAGCGTTTCGCTTCCAACGTTTACCTGGCAGATGACAAGTTTGTCGGCATCCGGGTGTTTTTCAATCTTTGTAACCTGTCCGACGACGATCTTGTCAAGATCTGCATCGAGCTGCTCATATCCCTCAACTTTTGATCCGGAAAGTGTCATGGCATCGACATACTCCTGCACGCCGCAGTCAAGTCCCGGAACTAAAGCTTTGATCCATTTTAATGATGTATTCATTCTTTTTCTCCTCCTAGAACTGTTTTAAGAAACGATCGTCATTCTCATACAGCAGACGCATATCGTCAATCTCATATTTCAACAGGGTAATACGCTCCAGACCGATACCAAATGCAAATCCGGAATATTCTTCCGGATCAATACCGCTCATACGAAGCACTCTTGGATGTACCATTCCACAGCCAAGGATTTCGATCCATCCCTCACCTTTGCAGAAACGGCATCCTTTTCCGCCACATTTAAAACAGGAAACATCCATCTCGGCCGATGGCTCCGTAAATGGGAAATGATGCGGACGGAATTTTACTTTTGTTTCTTTTCCAAACAGCTTCTGTACAAACTGGGTCAGTGTTCCCTTTAAGTTAGAAAACGTAATTCCCTTGTCAATGACCATTCCCTCAATCTGATGGAAAGAAGGCGAATGGGTCGCATCCACTTCATCCGCACGGAACACACGTCCCGGTGCGATCATACGGATCGGAGGTTTCTTCTGCTCCATCACACGCACCTGAACCGGTGAAGTCTGTGTACGCAGCAGGATCTTATCATTGATGTAGAAGGTATCCTGCTCATCTTTTGCCGGATGGTTTGCCGGAATATTTAATGCTTCAAAGTTGTAATAATCGTATTCCACTTCCGGTCCTTCTACAACTTCATATCCCATACCGGTAAAAATACGCTCTACCTCTTCAAGTACCATGGTATTCGGATGACTGTGTCCCACACGGTTTTTCTTTGCCGGAAGGGTAACGTCAATCACTTCATTTTCCAGACGATGTTCAAGCTCCGCAGCCTCGAGTTTTTTCTTCATCTCATCGAGTTTATTTTCAATTTCCTGACGGGTCTCATTTACCCACTGTCCCACCTTCGGGCGATCCTCCGGTGCAACCTCTTTCATACTCTTTAATACGGCGGTGAGTTCCCCTTTCTTTCCAAGAACGGCGACACGCACATCGTTGAGTTTTGCAAGTCCGTCAGAATTTTCAATCTGTGCTATTGCATTTTCTCTGATTTTCTGCAATTTTTCTTTCATGGTACTCTCCTTTTACATATTTTCTTTCATAATAATTGTTTTTACGCAATTTTCTACTGTGGAACCGGAACTGTTTTCTGACAAAAAAAATCCCTGCTATGCATAATTGCATATCAGGGACGAAAAATTCCGCGTTACCACCCAGATTCCCATATCCTGTATCTATATGGACTCTCATTCTGCTTAACGTGCAGTGACCGTCGCAGGCTAAAAATCCTTGTGTTCACCTGCGCAGCTCCTGTGGGAAAATTCACATGCTGGCGTATCATAAGGAAGCTTACAGCCGATGACTTCCTCTCTCTGTATGTCGTTCAGATGCTACTGACACATTCATTGCTTTTTACACATTTGTCATTTTACCACAGTCTCCTTTTATGTGTCAAGATCAAAGACATTGGTAAATGTAACATCCTTAAAATAAAATCCGAGAATTTCCTGCCATTTCTTTCCTTCTTTTCCCATGGCGTCCGCACCGTACTGACTCATTCCGATTCCATGCCCGAATCCGCCTCCGGTCAGTACGATGGTTCCTTTTTTCTGACTTTTTATTTCAAAGCACGCACTCGGGACGGAAGAGGCACGATGTTTATTGGTTCCGTCTGCAAGATCAAGATCCAGCAGATACTTTCCGAGTGCATACCGGATTTCATTTTCCTTTTCGATCGTCCGCTCTCCTTTTTCAAAAACCATGGTAAGAGACAGTACATATCCGGAAGTGCTTCGTTTATTGACTTTCAGTTTTTTCAGTTTTCCATATGTTTCATCCATGCCCAGCTTTGCCGACAGGGTAGCCGTCCATCGGAAATACGGGGAATTTTCATCATAGGCATCCGCTTTTGCTGTAATGAATTTATGAAAGGCTTTATCCGAAGACAGATCTTTTGTCTTTTCCCTGGTATGGTTTTCTGCCAGCAGATATCCCGGAGATGCGGCATTCCATACTTCCAGATTTTCAGAATATCCCGGGGAAGTGGAATAATAATAACAGTCCGCAAGTTTTCCTTTGTACGTCATCACCATACCTGCGGTATCCGCCACAGCCTGATCTGTCACTTCATAGGAAGTTGTTGCATGATAGGCTGATAGGCAATGGAATCATCCAGATTTGCTCCGTACCGGGCATAAGTATCGTTTTTCATCTGTCCGTATGTAAATGTGCGCGCACATACCGCCTGTGCTTTTAAGGCTTCATAGGAAAAAGATAATGGCATTTCAGAAGGCAGAACATAACGAATATAATCTTCCATCGGAATTTCATTGATCAGGACATATCCCTTTTTTTCCTTCCGGAAAATCAGATCTCCCTCGTACCCGGAACCATACGGGTTTCCGTTTTATCACATCGATACAAAAGGCCACCGGTATCCGGAGAAATTTTTATCTCTTTTCCCGTTTTTTCCCCCTTCAGAAGTTTTTCTGCATCTGTTACGGTGTCCTTCTTCCCTTTATTTCCATCCACGGTATAGGCATCCCCACTGCAAACAAAAAGACTGGCATATGTATTTTCTTTTCCGTTTTTGAGCAGCACACGAACCTTTTCTGCCATGTCCTCCTGATAGCTTACAAGTGCACAGGCTTTCTGCTCTGCAACAACCAGTTCCACTTTGGAATTTCCTACAACAAGATCTGAAATCTTTCCCTGACGGACAGGAATTTTTGCATGTCCGGAACTTGCCACAAGATACACCGGCAGATCTTTTTCTGCCGAAAGCGGTTCATATCCCTCTATCTGAACACTTTTTGAGGAGTAACTTGTCAGAACCCCCTTGATCGTTGAAGGTTTCGCATAAATTTTAGTAACCTTTCCCTTCGTCAGTTCAATATCCGCAACCCCCGTATATTTTTTCTCCGGCTTTCCCTCCGCCAAATAGGTTTCTCCCCGATATAATACAATGATATCCTTTTCTTCACTCTTTAAGATATATGCATTGCTGAGCATCCCGGAAACGGAACGGTCAAATGTTTCTTCTTTTTGATCTTTCCCTGCCGTTTTGGAAAGACGGGATACCAGAATTAAAGTGATCGCAACGGTAATTACCGCAAGCAGCAGAATCAGAATCCCCATCATCTTCATTTTGTCTCTTTTTTTCATGAAGCACTCTCCGTTTTTATTAATTCATCTGTCATTGACACAAAATAAGGAGCCACCGTTCTCCGGCAGCTCCCCTTCTCTTTTGTACGCTGTAACATTCTTTGGTATATAATAAATTCTTTGGTATCTTAATATTAAATACTTTTTCTTTGGTATGTTACCCAAAATGCCGGTTCCTGCAATTTAGACTCCTAGCCAATGCTAGGTGGGCGACCGCAGTTTCCCTTCTGTCTTCCGCTGACTGTGGCGGCCTGACATCCAGAAAAATCATATAGGAATCCCGTTTAAAGTAAATGTAGGTTCTAAATAGCAAGAGTTGTCGTACATTTCAGGCATCTCTTTCTGCCGTCTTTTATGCGATACCGCATCCGGCAACTTTCTCTTTTGTACTGCACTTATTATACTTTATTTTTACCTGAATTTCAAGGTCTGATTCTATGTACTTTTTCCATTTCCGCATACTGCTTTAAGGGAAAAATTTGTCTTTTATTTTACGCATTCCGCTTACAAATGCAACAATGCTGCCAAAAATGCACCAAGTTCCACATATGTCCAGATGCGTCCGAGCGTAATCACCTTAGTATCACATAAAATTCCGATTGCTCCCACAACAACCGCTACCGCCGCAAATCCATACAGCCACGGTGTTATTCCCCGGATATACGCCTCGGGATCTTTACACTTCTTAATTTCTTCTTTCGGGACAACCAGGTCACTGATCTGTCCGCTTTTTTTCATTTTTGCAGCAGAAACAGCCAGATAAATGCCTACAAAAACGATCACAATATCCATAAGTAAAATTGTTTTCATGATTTTTCCTCCTGTTTTATAGTATCACACACGAAAAAACTTTTTACCATCGGCAAAAATAGTCAAATTTCATTGATTATTTTATACATTTATAGTAAAATATACTTAATATGTAACAAAAAGGAGAATGTATATGCGCATTGAGGACACTACAATTTTAATTACTGACGATTCGATTCTTGCACGTAAACAGTTAAAGGACATCATTTCCACTCTCGGCACTCCGGTATTCGTGGAAGCCACCGATGGACAGAGTGCAATTGACAAATATAAAGAAGTACATCCGGATCTGGTATTTCTTGACATTGTTATGCCAAAAAAAGACGGCAATGATGCCATCCGTGATATTATGGAATTTGATCCGGAAGCTACAATCATCATCGCTTCTTCTGTCGGAACACAGTCCCAGCTGAAAAATGCACTGGAAGCGGGCGCAAAAGATTTCATTCAAAAGCCACTGGACAAGGAACAGGTGCTTGCTGTCGTTAAGCGCTTCCTGGAAGGGAGATAATCGTTATGTATACACAATTTTTTGGAAATTATCTGCTTGCCAACGGATATGTTACCCGTGATCAGCTGTTTTCAGCGATGCGTCAGGAAGCAGATCAGCATATGAAACTCGGTACCCTTGCCCTTCATGCCGGATACATGAATGCAGCCCAGGTAGATGATGTTGTCATTCACCAGACCCACCAGGACAATCGTTTCGGTGAGCTGGCGATTCAGCTCGGATACCTGACCGAAGCCCAGGTGGAAGAACTGTTAAAACAGCAGACCCCTGCCTTCCTTTCTCTTGGACAGGTTCTTTTGGATGAAGGAGTTCTGACAAACACCGATTTCGAACAGATCATACAGGATTACCGTTCCAAAAACGGCATGGAAGATGAAGAAAGCCTTATCGAGCGCCGGAAAAATATCCAGCAATTGTTTGAAAACTTTTTTTCATCAACCGACGCTGCTCTTTCGGAAAAAGGACATATGTTTATCGAGCTTTTATTTAACGATTTTATCCGTTTTATCGGTTCCGATTACACACCGCTTTCCGTGGAAGAAGTCACAGAGGCTTCCATTGCCTGTTGTGTAAAGCAGGAAATTCATGGTGACTATGCGATTAACACCTATATTTCCATGGATCTGGACACGGCGATTTCCTTTGCTACCCGCTATGTCCATGAGCAGTTCCATTCTTACGATGAATACGTTCAGGCTTCTCTGGAGGATTTTGTGAATCTGCAGAACGGATTATTCATTGTAAATGTATCAAACACCTCTAACACAGAGTTAACACTCGGTGCTCCAGAGCATATTACCGTTTCCCCGATTCAGTTTTCAGGACGCACCTTGCATATCCCGGTTCTGTATACGTTTGGAACGATTGATTTTTATATGGAACGTGTTTCCATTAAAGAATAAAATAGGATTTTCCTTAAAGTAAAATGCCATAAAAAAACGTCTGCCACAAGGCAGAGTTTTTATGTTTCCACTATAATACTTTAGAAAGGAACTCGCACAAACGTGGATTTTCGGGGTGGGAGAAAAATTCCTTCGGTGTATTCTCCTCCTGAATCTGTCCTTCATTGATAAACATTACACGGCTTGCCACTTCCCTGGCAAATCCCATCTCATGTGTGACAACCACCATCGTCATTCCATCTCTGGCAAGTTCTTTCATAATCTCAAGTACTTCTCCTACCATTTCCGGATCAAGTGCAGAAGTCGGCTCATCAAACAGCATCACATCCGGATTCATGGCAAGTGCACGCGCAATCGCAATACGCTGCTTTTGTCCTCCGGAAAGCATTGCAGGATAGACATCCGCTTTATCCGAAAGCCTACGCGTACCAGCAGTTCATCTGCACGTTTCGAAGCCTCTTCTTTTGTCATGAGCGGTCTGTACCGGGGCAAGCATGATATTCCCTTTTACGGTATGGTTGGGAAAGAGATTAAACTGCTGAAACACCATTCCGATTTTCTGACGCATTTTATTGATGTCAACGGAAGAATCCGTAATATCCGTTCCCTCAAAAAGAATGGAACCGGAGGTTGGTTTTTCCAGAAGATTCATGGATCGCAGAAACGTAGATTTTCCGCATCCCGACGGTCCGATAATTGCAACAACCTCTCCCTGCGAAATCGTTGTTGATATTCCGTTTAATACATTAACATGGTCAAAAGATTTACAAAGATCTCTCACTTCGATCAATACATTTTTGTTATCGCTCATTTGTCCGCAACCTCGTTTCCAGTTTGTGTACTCCTGCCGTAAGGATCATTACCAGTACCAGATAAATGACCGCAACGCCGAATAACGGAAGAAACGCATCATATGTCTGGCTTCGGATAATGTCACCGCCTTTTGTCAGATCCGGAATTGCAATGTATCCACTGATGGATGTCTCTTTCAAAAGTGTAATAAATTCATTTGCCAGTGCCGGAAGGACATTTTTAAATGCCTGAGGAAGAATGATCAGCCGCATGGTCTGGGTGTAATTCAACCCAAGACTTCGTCCGGCCTCAAACTGTCCTTCGTCCACAGACATAATTCCGGAACGGACAATCTCTGCCACATAAGCCGCCGAATTCAATCCGAACGCAATCACTGCAACCAGAATCTTATTATCCAGTGCAACGAGAATAATATAATACATGATCAGCAGCTGCACCATCGTCGGGGTTCCCCGCCATATGGTCAGATACACTTTACAGATAAAATTCAGGATATTCAGTCCGCCATGCTTGTCATGTGTAGACCGGATGATTGCAACCAGAAATCCAAGAACAATTCCCAGAATAACCGCAAGGGCTGCAATCAGCAATGTATTCCCCAGCCCGCGCAGCAGATACAGATAACGGTCGCTCTCTATAAAATCCTGTTGAAATTTTGCAATAAAATCACTCACTGTTTATCCTCCGAAACAAATTATTTGTTTCTTACAACGATTACCTGACAAGCCTTTGTATAGGTATCCGTAAAGTCAATATTTTTCTTACGATCCTCAGTTACCGTGATTCCGGCAGCACCAAAATCAGCTTTTCCGGAAGATACCGCTGCGATGATCGCATCAAACTCCATATCTTCAATCTTCAGCTCATATCCGAGTTTATCACAGATTGCTTTTGCAATATCTGCATCAATTCCTACAATCTGATCTCCGTCATAATATTCGTATGGCTCAAACTGCGCATTAGTTGCCATAGTAAGTGTTCCGTTTGGATACTCGGTTCCGTCCGGTGTCTCATATGGATGCTTTCCAACCTCATCCCCGATATAATTGCTGGTGATGGAATCAATGGTTCCGTCCTTTTGCAGTTCTTCAATCGCACTGTTAAATTTATCGGTCAGATCCGAATTGCCTTTGGCAATACAGATGGCATACTCTTCCGGATCAAACGTATCGGATAAAATCTTTAAATCATCATTTTTTTCAACAAAAGCTTCTGCCGGCTGCTGATCAATGATCACACAGTCAATCTTTCCTGTTTTTAATGCCTGAATGGCATCTGCGCCTTTATTGTAACGCTCTACCGTACTGCCATCATTCTTTTCATACTCTGTGGCATCCGAATCTCCGGTTGTACCGAGCTGTACTCCGATTTTTTTACCCGGAAGATCATCTCTGGAGTTCACACTGTTGGCAGGTACGGATGAACCGCAGCCTGCTGTTGCAGCTGCCATGGCAGAAACAAGTAAAAGCGAAATCAATTTCTTTTTCATAATCTTTGTCCTCTTTTCATATGTATTTTAAACACCAAGGAATTTTTTAACAACCTGTGGCATTTCTTCCACTTCACATACCGTATCATGAAGTACCGGTGCGGTACGGATCTCTTCGATCGCCTGTGGGACTTTGACATTTCCGATTCTGGAAAGCTCATCTACCAGCTCAAAGTCACCCATAGCATCGTATTTCGGATCAATCGCATCCATAACGCTTCGGGTAAACTTAAACGGACTTGCCGTGCTGGCAATCACGGTCTTTGTCTCGGTATCCCCGGTATCCTTCTTATACTTATCGTATACACCTGCGGCAACCGCTGTATGGGTATCAATGATATATCCGGTATCCTCATATAATTTTTTAATGGTCTTTGCAGTCTCTTCCTCGCTTGTATAATTTCCGTAGAAATCAGCAAGCTGTGCACGCATCTCGTCCGTGATTGCATATTTTCCGTCTGTGGAAAGTTCTTCCATCATCTTTGTATTCTTTTCTGCGTCGTTTCCGGCAATACGGTAAATCAGACGCTCCAGATTGGAAGAAATCAGAATATCCATGGATGGAGAACTTGTAAGAATGAAATCACGGTTTCTGTCGTATGTTCCAGTGGAGAAGAAATCATACAATACTTTGTTCTCATTGGATGCACAGATCAGTTTTGCAATTGGAAGTCCCATATTCTTTGCATAAAAAGCAGCAAGGATATTTCCGAAATTTCCGGTTGGAACAACAACGTTGATCTTTTCATCTTTTGCAATTGCACCATTTTTATATAATTTTGCATATGCATATACATAATATGCCACCTGAGGAATCAGACGTCCGATATTGATGGAATTTGCAGATGAGAACTGATAACCTGCAACATCAAGTTCTGCTTCAAGTGCAGTATCATTAAACATCTTCTTCACACCGGTCTGTGCCTGATCAAAGTTTCCGTGGATTCCAACCACACAGGTATTTGCACCTTTCTGTGTGATCATCTGCTTTTCCTGGATCGGGCTGACACCGTTCTTCGGATAAAATACAACAATCTTTGTGCCTTCCACATCTGCAAATCCTGCAAGGGCAGCTTTTCCAGTATCTCCGGATGTCGCTGTTAAAATAACAATATCATTTTTCACCTGATTTTTTCTTGCAGAGGTAATCAAAAGATGTGGCAGAATGGAAAGTGCCATATCCTTAAATGCAATTGTCGGGCCATGGAACAGTTCCAGATAATAAGCACCGTCCGCATCTACCAGCGGTGCAATCTCCGGCGTATCAAATTTGCTGTCGTATGCTTTTTTGATACAATCCTTTAACTCATCTTCTGTAAAATCCGTAAAGAAACGGCTCATGACTTCATAAGCAGTCTCCTGATAGGACATATCTGCAAGTGTATCCATTGGGACATCCAGTGCCGGGATACGCTCCGGTACAAAAAGTCCTCCATCATCTGCCAGACCCTTTAAAATTGCCTGGGACGCAGTCAGTTTTACTTTATCATTTCTGGTGCTTGAATACATTAATTCCATTTTTTCTTCCTCATTTTACAAAAATTTAATCATAACGTTTCTCGTACATTATAGGTAAAAAAGTGGGTGGTGTCAATGAATTTCCTATGTTATACTACTAAAATAACCTGTCAGGGCGAAAGGAGAATTTATGTTAACCGGTGTATATCTTGCGACAAAAAAAGACAAAACCGTATACTATCGCTCCAATATTACGCACAAAGGCCGTCATATCAGCCTCGGAAGCTTTCCCTCGGAAGTTCAGGCACATCAGGCATACACTGCCGCCTGCGAGCTGTTATCCGGTACAGAAACCATCGATGAGGCATTTTACCGGACCAACCAGCTTGCCTTTGAAAAAATTGTTTCGCTGATCAATTTCCGGGATAATCATATGTATATTCCTACCCCCATTTATCTGCGCAAAAATTATTTCAGTTATTATCTGAGTATTCACCGGGAGTTAAAATTTGACATTGATGACCTCTTCTATTACAGCAGCCACCGGATTCTGACACGCCAGGGACATCTGTATGTCAATCACTATGGAATGCAGCTTACGCTTCTCGGCCGCTACGGCATCAAAACCCATGCGGTAAACGGCAGGGATTTTTGTTTTGTCAACGGCGATGAAAATGATTTCCGCTACTCAAACCTCAAAATCATCAATCCGTATTTTGGTGTCGAACGCATCGACAAAAACAGAACCGAACACTATAAAGTACGTATCCATATCCACGGCAACATCACTGTCGGTAATTATACAAATGCGATTGATGCGGCAATTGCCTATAACAAAGCCGTAGATCTGGCGCATCAGGCCGGCATATCAAAAAATTTTCCGGAAACTATATCGAGGAGCTGTCTGCTTCGTCCTATGCCGATATTTACCAGCAGATTTCCCTTTCTCCTACATATCTTTCTTACCTAAAAGGACTTCCCCGCAAATAAGGGAAGTCCTCTCTGACATTCTTTTTATTTATTTCTGGTTGATATAATTGACAAGACCTTCGCAGTAATAATCTTCTGCATAAATGGTGGAAATGCCTGTCCCTGGAATTTCTTTCCGGTTGTCACATCTGTGATGATTCCGGAATCAAAATCTACTTCCACCTCATCCCCTGCCTGTATTTCCTTTGCGGCCTGTGGGCACTCAACGATCGGCAAACCGATATTGATGGCATTCCGGTAAAAGATTCTGGCAAATGTCTCAGCAATGACACAGCTGACACCGGATGCTTGATGGAAATCGGTGCATGCTCACGGGAAGAACCACATCCAAAGTTTTTATTGGCTACAATAATATCTCCCACATGTACATTTTTTACGAAATCTTTATCGATATCTTCCATACAGTGTGTGGCAAGTTCTTTCGGATCGGAAGAATTCAAATATCTTGCCGGAATGATAACATCCGTATCTACGTTATCGCCATATTTAAATACACTACCCTGTGCTGCTTTCATTTCTTATCTGACCTCCTTTTTCTCCGGCATCTTCTACATTACTTCCGCCGGGCCTGAAATCTTTCCGGTGATGGCACTTGCCGCTGCAACCGCCGGGCTTGCAAGATATACTTCCGAATCTACATGTCCCATACGTCCGACAAAGTTACGGTTTGTTGTGGATACACAGCGCTCGCCTTCTGCAAGTACTCCCATATATCCACCAAGACACGGTCCACAGGTCGGTGTACTTACGATTGCACCTGCTTCGATAAAGATCTTAAGAAGTCCCTCTTCCATGGCATCCAGATAAATCTGCTGGGTTGCCGGGATTACAATCACGCGGAGTCCTTTGGCTACTTTCTTTCCTTTTAAGATTTCTGCAGCTGTACGAAGATCTTCCATACGTCCGTTTGTGCAGGAACCAATCACAACCTGATCAATTTTCACATCGCCCACTTCATCAATCGTACGTGTGTTATCCGGCAGATGTGGGAATGAAACGGTTGACTTTAAAGTTGAAAGATCAATCGTATATTCTTCGTCATACTCTGCATCCGCATCTGCTTCATATTCTACGAACGGTCTCTTGGAATGTTCTTTCATGTACGCGCGGGTCAGATCATCTACCGGGAAAATACCGTTCTTTCCACCAGCCTCAATTGCCATGTTTGCGATGGTAAAACGGTCATCCATGGAAAGGTATTTGATTCCTTCCCCAACAAATTCCATGGATTTATAAAGGGCTCCATCCACACCGATCATTCCGATGATATGAAGAATCACATCTTTTCCGCTGATCCACTTATTTGGCTTTCCAACGATATTAAATTTGATTGCAGACGGCACTTTAAACCATGCTTTTCCGGTAGCCATGCCGGCTGCCATATCTGTACTTCCCACACCAGTAGAAAATGCACCAAGTGCACCGTATGTACATGTATGGGAATCTGCACCGATAATCACATCTCCCGCAACCGTAAGTCCTTTTTCCGGAAGGAGTGCATGCTCTATTCCCATCTCACCTACATCAAAATAGTTTGTAATATCATTTTTGCAGGCAAACTCACGTACGCATTTGCAATGCTCTGCGGATTTAATGTCCTTATTTGGAGCAAAGTGATCCATCACAAGTGCGATTTTATCTTTGTGAAATACACCCTCTACATTCATTTTTCCGATTTCATGAATTGCAACCGGAGAAGTAATATCATTGCCCAGAACCAGATCCAGGTCTGCCTCGATCAGCTGTCCGGCGCTGACAGAAGGCAGGCCTGCATGTGCTGCAAGAATCTTCTGAGTCATTGTCATTCCCATGGATAATTCCTCCTTTAATATCTTAAACTACTATGATTTTAGCACAGATTATTTCATAATCCTAATACATAATAAACATATTTACCATAACTATATTTTATGATATAATAACTTATTATAATAAACGGAGGCAATAATGAATCAGAATTTATCTTCTTACTGGATTTTTTATACGGTTGCCAATGCCGGAAATATTTCCAAAGCAGCCAAAGAACTCTACATCAGCCAGCCTGCCATCAGCAAATCCATTCAGAAACTGGAAGAAAATTTAGGATGTAAACTGTTTTCCCGCAGTTCCCGCGGCGTTGTACTGACGGACGAGGGCCAGTTACTTTATGGACATGTAAAGGAAGCCTTTGAAACACTGACACTTGGGGAAGACAAATTAAAACGCTCCATCGATCTTGGTGTCGGTCACCTGCAGATCGGTGTCAGTTCCACACTCTGCAAATTTGTACTTCTGCCCTATCTGAAAGAATTCATACGGCAGAATCCGCATATCAGTATTTCCATCAACTGTCAGTCGACCAACGAAACGCTTGATCTGCTGGATGAAAATAAAATTGACATCGGTCTGATTGGAAAGCCGGATAATCTCAAAAACATCAATTTTTACTATCTGGACAACATTGAAGACATTTTTGTAGCCAATCCGGACTATCTCTCAAATCTGAAAAAAAGAGGGATTACCAGAGATTCCATCCTTGGCAATTCCACACTTATGCTTTTGGATAAGCATAACATGACGCGGCAGTATATTGACGATTATCTGCAGGACAATCATATTTCCGTAGCGGAATCCATTGATATCTCGAACATGGATCTTTTAATTGATTTTGCAAAGATCGGTGTCGGCGTTGCCTGTGTCATCAAAAGTTTTGTCACAAAGGAACTCCAAGAGGGATCTCTCGTGGAAATTCCGCTCGGCATCCCGATCCACAAACGGGAAATCGGCTTTGCATACAAGGAAAACTTAAAGCCATCCAAATCCTTACAGACCTTTATTGACTTTTACCGTACTTACAGACCGGAGGAAACACTATGAAAGAACAGCTTCACACCATCCCAATTTCAGATGCCATGGCAAATGCCGGAGAATGTCCGTTCTGCTATATCGAACAAAAAACCGAAGAACACATGATGGATTTCGTCCTCGGACATGGTGCTCCTACATGGAAGCCGATATCCGCGACATGACAGACCTGGAAGGATTCTGCCGCGCACATTTCAAAAAAATGTTTGATTATGGAAATTCGCTCGGCAATGCCTGGATTTTAAAAACACTGATGAAACGTCACGAAGAGGAAATGGATCATGTCTGGAAAACCTTCCGTCCGGACGCTGCTGCAAAACGCAACAGTCTGTTCGGCAAAAAAACAGATGGTTCTTCCAATTCCATTGTCGAGTGGATCAACCGGCGGGAATCCACCTGTTTCATCTGTAACAGTGTAAAAAATACCTTTCAGGCTTACATGAAAACCTTCTTTTCCATGTACAAAAAAGATGTGGATTTCCGTGCACAGGTGGCAAATACCAAAGGATTCTGCCTCGATCACTTTAAAGTTCTCTGCGAAGGTGCCGACGAACAGCTTTCCGGTGAAGAGAAAAAAGAATTCTATGCCACCGTCCTTCCTCTGATGAAGGAAAATTTCCACCGCGTCTATGAAGACGTTGCATGGTTTATTGAAAAATATGATTACAAAAACAAAGATGCCGACTGGAAAGATTCCAAAGATGCCATTCAGCGCGGCATGCAGAAATTGCGTGGCAGCGACCCGTCCCGGCCTCCCCATATGTTAAAAAAATAACTTTTGTTTTCTCCTTCCGGCAACCATAAGATAGCCCACATCCATCAAAAGCATGCAAAGAAACACAAGTGCCGCATAGCCAATAAGATACCCCGGATTTCCCATCCTGTCTGCCAGCCAGACAAGCGGAGATCCGGCGGATGGCCAGTTCACAAACATATAATTCACATCATATCTTTTATCAAACCAGTAAATCGGTATCACAACCGCAGTCAGAAATAACACC
>ENA-OQHY01000009-OQHY01000009.1-human-gut-metagenome-genome-assembly--contig:-NODE-9-length-88090-cov-11.228028_pt1 | contig 88090 bp, 96 predicted proteins | sample MGYA00242570_ERZ504733 | MGnify/ENA primary metagenome ERZ504733 (study PRJEB26092, sample SAMD00036219) | human gut metagenome | host: Homo sapiens | study: EMG produced TPA metagenomics assembly of... | reverse complement strand
GACCAACTATCCAGTCAGTCTCAATTCATTTGTAAAAGAAAATCCATACCTTTCTTTTACACTGATAGCTATTAACTTTTACACTTATCCAAGATAGCGGGTATGGAATCTTGGATTACAATTGAGGATTGGCAGATGGGAGGAAAAAATACATGGAAGATATAAACATTTATGGATATATGCGAGTGTCATCCAAGGAGCAAAATGAGGATAGACAGAAAATAGCATTAACGGAGATGGGAGTACCTTGGTTCTATGTCAAGATTTAGTACAAGTTAAAATGAGAAACTTTTCCCATTTTAACCTGCCAGAAGCTCAGCCTCAGTGTGTGTTCTTTTATACAATCGTTCGAATTCATTTGGTGACATATAGTTACAATGGCTATGAATTCGTTTCGTATTGTAGAAAGCTTCCAGATATTCGAAAATCAAGCGGTATGCCTGCTTGTAATCGTGAATTTTAAAGCGGTTGAGCATTCACGTTTGATAATCGAATGGAAGGATTCAATGCAGGCATTATCCCACGGAAATGCTTTCTTTGAGTAACTACGCTGCATATTTTCTGTTACTTTTTTATATTCCGTCGCAACGTACTGACTGCCACGATCAGAGTGAATGATCAATGGCTGGTCGATATTTCGGCGAGCTTTGGCTTTGTTTATCGTATCAATCACGCAGGATACTTCCAGTGTTTTTGAAAGTGTCCATGCTATGATTTTTCTGGAAAATAAATCCATAATACTGGTCAGATAGACAAATCCGTCTATTGTCCAGATGTAGGTGATATCCGAACACCAGACGGCATTCGGGCGGTCAGGATTAAACTGCTCATCGAGGATATTTTGTAATTCAGTGCTGAAATCAGAATCTTTTGTGGTAATTGTCCATGGCTTGCTCCACTGGGCACGGATTCCCATTTGACGCATGTATGTACCAACAGTTCTTTCCGAAATGACTTCACCGGTTTTCCGCAATTCTACAGTGATTTTCGGAGCACCGTAGTTCTGCTTGGAATCATCATAAATATCCTGTATTTTTGCTTTTACAGATTCACGGCGTTTTTCTGTATCAGAAGGCACGCGGTGGAGCCATGCACGATATCCTGAACGTGAGACACCTAAAAATTTCAACATTCCGGAGACGGAAAACCGGCGTCCAGCCTTTTGGGCAGCTTCCGTCTTCTCAGACACTTCGAGATAAATGGCTTCCGTCATTTTCCCAGAATGTTGATTGCTTTTTTTAATACATCAAGTGCATCTTGGGCATCACGTAATTCACGTCTGAGACGGGCGATTTCCTTCTGTTCATCGGATGCGTAATTACCAGAACCCCGAACAGGAATATCACCGGATTCACGGAAGTCTTTCAGCCACTTTGTTAGTGTGCTGTATCCGATGCCAAGATTTTCTGCACATCCACGTACACCGAGATCTTTATGATCTTGATAATACCGGATTGCATCAAGTTTAAATTGTTTGTCATGTTGCATTGCCATATGAGATCCTCCTTCAGCATGTCTCTATTGTACCATGTTAATATGTATTTGGAATTTCTCATTTTGGCTTGTACTATTTATATTCTAGCATCAAATCAATTTTTGTGGCACATTGGGGAGCAGGAGATATATTGACATATGCATCAACTATTTCCCTTGGTTTGCTTGCAATGTGGCAAAATAAAAAGCAGCAAGAGGAAAATGATATAACGCAAGAGCGAATGGAACGAATTATAATTCATGCAAACGAGTTGAGTATAATATCTAAAATGATAGAACATGAAGAGCGGCGCGTTAATGAACTTGATAAGTTGTTGAATAGATTTATGCAAAATTGCGATCCGCAGGCAGTAGCGATAGCGTATAGTTCTGATGATAAAATAGTGTGTATGACACAAGTGACTGAGTTGGAAAGAACAATAGATAAAGATTTTTTTGCTATAAGTAGATTGTTGGCTGAAGATAAAGTGCTAAAGGTGGATCCTGATAATGCCTTAAAAGTAGCTTTTGCTAAGTTGTATCAAACTGTCAAAAAAGACATTGGTGATATACGTCAGGAGAAAATAGATATGTGTGACATACATGCGGTTGGAAAAATGGCAGGGAAATTGTCGGCAGAGCGAGATACATTTATGAAAGAAAAAGAGGAGTATTTGGAGAGTATTCAAAGTAAATTAAGAAAATTGTTGTTTGAAAAAATTGCATTAGAAGATGCTAGAAAGATGTATAATTAAAGCAGTGATATAAAACAACATTCACAGTAGATTGACTTTTAGCATACGATAGTGTATATTTAAATTACAAAGAGAAGATACTACAGTCGGAACGGAGACTTAAAACCCGTTTCCAGTGGTCGGGATGAAGACCTAAAACTCATTCCCATTACAGAGTAAACTGCTAAAAATCAAAGGCGGATGGCTTCGGTCATCCGTCTTTCTTTAACAAAGGAGATGAAATGGCAGAGGAGAGTTTTAAGGAACGTGCCCGACAGGAAATGATAAAAGCTGCAAAACAGTATAAGGACATCTATGTTGATTATGAGTATCTAATTTGCTCGGTAACATTTGAGAAAAATGATTATTATATAATTGCTGCGGAGGAAGATAATTTTCAGCATTTAACAGGTGTACATTCAAAGATAGATGCTAAGACATTTTTCCGCAAATGTTATGATGGAACGCTTGCGGAAGTGGACTTTGATTTTGCAAAAGCAGGACAGAATGAGAAGTCGGTAAAAGGTACAATAAGAAGAAAAATACAAGTATTGCCGGATATGATGACACTAATGAAATCGGATGTTCAAGTAGAAGAAGGCTTTCGGAAAAATCGGGTAGTGTGTTCGCTGGCAACAGCGGATGGAAACTGCACATTAGGTTTTTCAGAATCAAAGAAAGCACGTCCGAAGTCCTTGATAAAAGGAAATGAATTGAAGAATCCGGGGACTGTAGATTTGATTCTAAGAAAAACAACTGGAAGTTTATTCTTTGATGAAATTATTGTTGGAGATACAGCAATGCTTAAGCAGTTCAGAGAAAAAATTGAGGATATTGTGTCAGCAAAGTTGTTTGAAGATGTAACAGGAGAATAAGACATATGAATGATGAAGATCATGTTTTGTTAAGTGAAAAATTAGAAGATCAGCTTAAGGCTATAGAGTGGGCGCATGAACAGAAGAAGAAAATTCTTGATGACAAAAGCAGACGTATCGCAGATGCACTTATGGAAAAGATGACACCTTTGATAATAAAGAATAGTGTACAGAAATAGCGTGGGTACAATTTGGGGACACCAGAAATGCAACTATATAAATAACATACAAAACCGTATCAAAATGATATGGTTTTGCAATATAATAACAGCAGATTTATGTGAAAAATTGAACCCGAAAAAGAGTTTGAATAATTTTCAAAAAAAATAAAATATAGAAGGATTTATTTTTCAATAGTAAATGAAGAAGGCTCCAGGAGATTTTAAGAGATCTTCTGGGGTCATTTATTTATGTGTGGTATACTGGAATATATCTATATGAAAATTTGATTCAAAGCCTTATCCAAGTAAGATATGGAAAATCAGATGCTAAACATATATTGCAGAAGGAGAACATTGAATGATAGATATATATACGGAGAGGAAAGATTCAAAAGACTGGATTTTTTACAATGACTTGTACTTCAACCTGAATACAGGAAATGAAGATATGTCACAAAAAGAAATTGATTTGATTCAACAAGTGGATGAGGCGAAATTGACACCAGACAAGCATATAGAAACAAAATATGGCTTAGGTACGATCCGAAATTTATCATCAGGCTGCAAGACCTTACTTAATATTGTGAAGCATCCCGATAAGGTGGTAAATGTTGAAGAATGCGGTCCGAATGTGCTTAGAATCATTTTTACTATGGATAATATTAGGATTTATATGTCAAGACCAACGCTTTTTGATATTCCGGATGATGCCAAAATCAGATTTAATGATTTTGATATAGTTACCGGTGGCAGAGGATATAATGCCTGGTGGAGTAAGGAATATGAAAGGAGAGAAGCAAATGATTTATAAGAATATAACATTTAAAGCAGCTCCATTTTCATATGATTTGACATTTGATGACAGGATTATTCTTGTTGGTGGAGATAGCGGTACCGGAAAAACAGTACTTTATGAAATGCTTGAAGATATAAGATTGACAGACGAATACAAAGCAATCAAGCTATTTAACTATAAATCAGATGATTTTTTAGAAGCAATCAAACAGTGTAGAGATAGTTTTATTGTGGTAGATAATGCAGATTGTATGATTAATGATGATATCAGGAGATTCATTAATTTTGAGTTGTCTAATCAGTATATGCTTTTTCTAAGAAATTGTGACGGACTCAATGTATCTGATAAGAGCTTTAAGGTGCTGAAGTTTGATAATAACAGGATAACGCTGGAAGAGGAGTTGTGATATGAGATATTTATGGACAGAGGATACCGGTGCAGGGCTTCACTTCTGGAAATTAGTTAATCAGCTTTTCTTTGACAATGAGCTTGCCGTTGAGAGTAAAGGGAGCAATCAGGGATTATTGGATGCAGTATTAGACTTGAATATTAAAGAGGATAATAAATACTATATTGCATTTGATTATGTGGTTGATAATTAGGACATTCACAACAAGTATCGTATGTTGAAGTCAATAACAAATAAGTCGGAAGGAAGGATTGTAATTCTGGATATGATTTGTTTTGAGTACCTAATTCTTGCATTTGACAAGCTGGTAGAATGGACAGGCACCGGAAAGACAGATAAAATAAAAATCCGTGAGAAGGTTTTGGGGGCAGTTGAGAATCACAGAATTGATTTATCAAGGATTGATGATGAGAAAACATTACAGTACATAGCAGGTTTTAAGAGATATTCTACAGAACGTGTGATGAAGTCATTGGTTGGTGAATTTACACAAAATGAAAAGTGGTCTGTTAAAGGGAATCTTATGGGTGAATGCTGGCATAAAGATTGTTGTGTGTCAGAACATACGGATAATCTGAGGTGTGGTAAGCCTGAGGTTGAATGTGGGGATGAAAAGATGAGGATGCTGATACGGTCAGAGGGAGTACAAAAGCTAATGAGAGAATATTACTTTGAAAGAATAGTTTAATAAGACTACATTTCTCATGCGACCTATGGAGGACTAGATAACTATCTTTCTAAAGATATAATTGAATATTTAAAAGAGAAAAAGAACATTGCTATGACAAATACAAGAATAATAGGAATGAATAGTGAAGAAATAATGGTCTCAAATGATTTCAATGGAGAGGCATGGCATATATTAGATCAACTTTTGGCGCATAAAAAAACGCTATATATGAACCCTGTTAATCAAACAGTAGATATTGATGAATGTAAGAAGTTTATTGAGTTTGCAAAAATATTATGGTAAATTTGTAAAAGAATTTGGCGAAGGTGTTAATCGTATGTGTAATGAGTTGGAGCAGGTGGGACTAAAAGATCCTGTTTATCATACAAATGCTTTTATGTTGCAGGCGGTTATTTATAATTCAAAAGTTGGAAAAACTATTGTTGAAAAAACCGCTGATTCATTAAAAAAATTGGCTGTTGCAGTCAATAAGTCGTTGATTGATTACCAAAAGCCGGCGATTGGAGAAGAAAAGTCGGCGGTTGATAAGTATGTATTCATAGAATAAAAATGAGATATAGAGTTTTCCTGAATGTAAAAGCTCTATGTGTGGAAGTCAGGAGAAGATAAAAACTGAATTGGTTAAAGGCACAAATTTGGTTTAAGTAACTCTTATAATGAAGATGGGGAATGTCATAGAAAATGTCGTAGAAATTTTGAGAAAAATCAAGTGGCTAAAATCAGAATATTCTAAGAAGAATCTTTCTAAAGAGTGCGTGATTCTTAAAATGATTTCTGAAAAAACGAATATTTCAAAGTTAGTCTCAACGAAGTCTCACGAGATTTGAGACCAGGTGAGACTGTATGATACAGCAAAATGCGATAAAACCGGGATTTGCAGGTGAATTATAAAGTCGTAGTCTCAAGACAGTCTTATTTTTGAAATCGTTTGTTGAGACTAACATGAGACTGAGGAGGTTCAAAATCATGGACATAAGTAAAAAAGATTGGAAGCTATTTCGAGAAAGATTATCAGGCTGGCAGGAAAATTATATGGAAGGTCTTGTTAAAGAGTATGCAAATTTTCTGAATGATGATAAAAAGCCTGCATCAGAGAAATTTTGGGAACTTGAAAAACGGATAAAAGAAGATAAGCGTCATCCAGGAGTTATCATGGAGATGAGTAAGTCAGAGGTAATATGGGATATCGTTCGTCTTATAAGATTGAAAGTAATTACATATGATGATTTATCAGACTTCAGTGATGAATTAAATCAGGAAGTAGAAAGAATCCTTGAAATGAAGTAGAAAATAAGTATGGAGATTGCAGTATTCGGAAAGGAATAATTATGACTTTAGAAAACAAACTTAATATTACGGATTCCACGGAACTGGCCAGAATGGAAGAAAAGATAAGTAAGAAGAAGGCTGTTGAATTATTTGAAAATGAATACCTGAATCAATATGAAGTTGGAACCTTTCAGATGCTGGCAGCGATTCATAAGTACCTGTTTGATGAGATCTATGATTTTGCCGGAAAAATACGAACGGTAAACATTGCAAAGGGTAATTTTCAATTTTAAAGCAGGCTTTGACGGACAAAGTTGATGATAGAGAAGTGTATATGAAAGGCATTGATCATAGTTATTATTATGAAGGTTATGCTGTGTACAAGGCGCAGGATTTATAAGTATATCCGCTGTTATGCGCATGGATGGAATGATTAAAAAGATATGCAGGAACAGGGAGTTTGTTCCTGCATGGAAATAGCTGACTGGCTGTTTTTCTTGTAAAGAAATAAAAAACAAATGTGGAGAAACAATATGAATTGGCAAAAACTATTTGCATCACATATTTTAGAGCGGGGATATGATTATTATTGTGATGGTGCAGTTGAAAATATAGAGATCGGACGCGATGATTTACGAGCTGATGTCGTTGGAACCGAGGACTACGAGGTTGAGATTTCCTTAAATGACGGGGAAGTCACAGATATGTACTGTTCGTGTCCATTTGCTGCAGGTGGAAATAATTGTAAGCATATGGCAGCGGTGTTATATGAATGGACTGCTGATATTATGGATGAAGATGAACCAGAAGATACAGACAACGAGGACATGGACAATGATGCGGATGCGGAAAGTATGGATTTATTTAAGCCTGCAGTTACTGTCTGTGATTATAAGAAAAAATCAGCTGCTGTGGAAAAACTGGTGACATCTGCAGAAAGGGATATTGTGCAAGCATTTCTTGTGTCTGTCTTGGCAGAAGATAAAAAATTATTGCTTCGTTTTCGGAATATGGTAAACAAATGTGCAACAAAAGAAGACGTCGAAGATTATTTTGAACAGATTGATGAAATAGCGGATCGTTATCTGGGAAGAGATCATTTTATCAATTATTATCAGGCATATGATTTTATGTCGGAGCTGGAAGAAGTCATAGATAAAGATGTCCGTCGCATGATTGACAATGGAAGCAACATAAGTGCGTTTCATGTGATGAACCATATTTTTGTGTTGTTGGGGAATGTCGACATGGATGATTCCGGTGGGGAAACAAGTATGTTGGCAGAGCAGATTTATCAACTGTGGTTAGAGTTGCTTACTAAGGTTAATGCACAGGATAAAAGGAAAATGTTTATCTGGTTTATCACGCATATGGATGGTTCTGTTATCGATTATTTGGAAGAATATATCGAACAGATCATTATGGAAGAATTTAAGGAACCGGAGTACGAGCAGGATAAACTTTCTTTTATGGAGGAAATGATTGAGAAAGCAGAGAAAAAAGATTCTGGTTGGAGCAGAGATTATGCGGTAGGTAAATGGACGGTAACATATCTGAAAACATTAGAAGAGAAAAATGCACCAGAGGATCAGCTGGAAGAAATATGTAAAAAATACTGGAACAATTCCGGGGTAAGAAGATATTACATAGACAGATATTTTGAGAAAAAAGAATATGATCGTGTGCTTCAGGTATTGGATGAAAGCATCGAATTGGACAAAGCGTATCGAGGTCAGGTTTTAGAATATAACCAAAAGAAAAAGGAGATTTATCGTTTACAGGGAAACAAAAGTGCGTATATCGAACAACTTTGGAAATTAGTACTTGAACAAAGTGCGGGAGATTTAGACATTTATAAAGAATTGAAAGCACAATATTCAGAAAAGGAATGGCTGATAAAACGAGAAGAACTGTTCAAAAAACTTCCGGCAAATGCACATATAGACAGATTGTACAAGGAAGAAAAATTATATGACCGGTTGCTTGCATATGTATTAAAAAGTTCTGGATTGTATGCAGTGCAGTCGTATGAAAATGTTCTGAAAAAAGAATATCCAAAGCAGATTTTAAGTAAATATCAGGGTGAAGTAAACAAGATGGCTTCTTGCACCGGAAATCGAAAACATTATGCAGATCTGGTAGCGTTGCTGCGGAGAATGAAGCAGATTAAAGGTGGATCTGAGATTGTGGAAACAATTGTCGAAGAATGGAAGATAAAATATAGAAATCGTCCGGCGATGATGGATGAACTTAGCAAATTATAAGCGCATGCGACTAAGAAAGATACCGTTGATTTTATGCAGACTAACCAGATAGATGTAAAGATTATTGATGTGGTATGTAAAATCATAGACGAAGTTTCATTTGCAGGGACTGATTCCGTTATGCATGGCACGATAGAAAAAATGGCAGAACACTGACAAAAAGTTATGGAAAATTTTCCTGATGAATTTATAAGTTCATCAAAGTAGTGAAACTCATGCAGGAATATGTTATACTAAAGGCAGACAAAGCTGGAGGATATATGGATGAGCACCTGCAAGGCACTGTTATCTAAAATTATAAATAAAAATGCTTTTTACGAGCAGGAGGATGTGACACAGAATATTTTTGCGTTCCGTGTGGTGGGAATCTGCATTTTATTCTATTCGTTTGTGATGATTCTGAACTGCCTGCATATTTTTATCGTGGATCAGACGATTTTTACAAGAGGCTATGTGGCGGCATGTGTGCTGGTGTTGATTTATGGATTGCTGCTTGTGAAGATGGGGCTTGAGCACCCATTTACCAAGTATCTCAGCGTTACGGCCATCGGGCTGATTGTCATGGTCGCGAGTGCATCCCTTACCTACCATATGATCATTATTATGATGATCCCGATTATCATTGCAAGTATGTATACTTCAAAGAGACTGTCGGTTTATGCCTTTATATTTACAGTGGGTGGGATTACGATCAGTACTTATGTGGGCTATTATTTTGGGGTATGTGATGCAAACATGGCACTGCTGACGGTGACATCACTGGATCATCTGCAGAAGGATGGTGTGTTTTTGCTCAACAAAGTAAACGAAAATCCTATGGTTACGCTGGCACTTTATTATGTGATGCCGCGATCGCTGATGGCGGTTGCATTTTATTATGTAAGTAACAGTGTAAACAGTATTGTGCGCAAGTCCATGGAAAATGCAATGCGTATGGTACAGGCGGCTTCCATGGATGATATGACGGGACTTTACAGCAAAAATAAACTGCTTGAAACAGTGGAACATATGGAGCCAAAAGAACGCCCGGTTGTGGTTATTTATTGGGATGTCAACCAGTTGAAATATGTAAACGATACGTTTGGTCATTTGTACGGAGACCAGCTGATTGCTAAAATTGCGGGATCCATTCGGGCAGCAGTGACGAGTGAGGAAACCAATGCTTACCGTTACGGTGGGGATGAATTTCTTATGATTATTCCGGATGGGACACAGGAGATTGCAGAAGATGTCATTGAAAAGTGGAGGCAGGTGATGAAGCCGATTCAGAAAAACAGTGAGATTCCGGTATCTGCCTCCGTGGGATATGCCGTGGGAAAATATGAAAATATAATGGAACTGATCGAGATCGCAGATCAGAGAATGTATAAGGACAAACAAATACGCCGCCAGTAGCGGCGTATTTTATGGCTCAGAGGGATAACAGAACCGGAAAGGGGTAGAGAAAATTTGAAAACAAACAAATATGAAATAGATATGTGCAATGGTTCGATCATGGATAAACTGATCTCGTTTGCACTCCCACTCATGCTGTCTGGAATTTTACAGCTGATGTTCAATGCGGTGGATATCATTGTTGTGGGGCATTTTACGGGAAAGCAGGCACTGGCGGCAGTGGGATCGACCACGGCACTCATCAACGTGTTCACCAATCTGTTTATCGGAATTTCGCTGGGGGCTAACGTGCTTGCGGCACGTTTTTTTGCGTCCGGCAGGGAAAAAGAAATGTCAGACACGGTACATACCGCCATTCTGCTGGCACTGATCAGCGGAATTCTCATGGCAGGAATCGGGGTAATCAGTGCAAAAGGTGCGCTGCTTCTTATGGGAACGCCGGACAATGTCATTGCACAGTCAACCCTTTACATGCGGATTTATTTTCTGGGAATGCCGTTTTTTATGCTCTATAATTATGGGGCAGCGATTCTGCGTGCGGTGGGAGATACCAAGCGGCCGTTGTTGTTTCTGGTGATTTCCGGATGTGCCAATGCGCTGCTGGATCTGATTCTTGTGATCGGTTTTCATCTGGGGGTGGCAGGCGTAGCCACTGCGACGATTACGGCACAGATGATCTCCTGCATTCTGGTTTTGTTATGCCTGTACCGCACCGACAGCTGCTATCAGCTGCGTTTTTCGAAGTTGAAAATAAAAAGGTTTATCTGCTGCAGATTTTTCAGGTGGGAATTCCTGCCGGGATTCAAAGTACGGTTATTAACTTTTCAAACGCGCTGCTGCAGTCTTCCGTGAATTCCTTCGGAGATACGGCGATGGCGGGGTATACAGCGGCAAATAATATTTTGGGATTTTTGTATATGTCGGTAAATTCCATTACACAGGCATGTATGAGTTTTACGAGTCAGAATTATGGTGTGGGAAAATATAAACGTATGGATCGTGTGCTGATCGACTGTCTGATTCTTACGGTCAGTGTTTCCCTGCTGCTGGGATGTGGCGCATGGTTTTTCGGACCGCAGGTACTTAGTATATATACGAGAGAAAAGGATGTGATCGAGAGCGGCATGGAGATTCTTGCCATTACCACAGTGCCGTATTTTCTGTGTGGCATTATGGATCTGTTTCCCGGAGCACTGCGGGGAATGGGACATTCGGCAGTGCCTATGATCCTGTCGGTGATCGGTACGGTCGGAACGAGAATTCTCTGGATTTTTGGTTTTTTCCCACATCACAGATCGTTGTACTTCCTGTTTATTTCTTATCCGGCATCCTGGATCATCACGATTGTGATGCAGGTCATCTGTTTTTATTTTGTGAGAAAAACGGTGCGCAGGGAATTGATGCGGGGATAAAACGCAGCGAAAAAAATGTGCCCAAAAATCGGAAACGATTTTGGGCATTTAGTTTCTTGAAGAAAGAAAAAGAACATGCTACTATAATGGAAACTGAAATAAAGAAAATAGTTTCCTTCCGGCAGAAAGGATGAAAAGAATGAATAAAGAACTGAAAGAGAACATTATGCAGGGAACGTTGCAGGCATTCAATCAAAAGGGTTTGAAATTTACGATGGATGATATTGCAAAGATTTTAGGGATCAGTAAAAAAACGATTTATCAGGTGTTTCGTGATAAGGAGGCTTTGTTCCTGGAAACGGTGGACTATTTGTTTGACCGGATCAAGGACAGTGAGCAGAAGATCGTAGAGAATCCGGAGATGGACACCCTGCAAAAGATTCACACAATCCTTGGTGTGATGCCGGAATGTTATCAGGATGTGGATTTTCGACAGTTATATCAGTTAAAAGAAAAATATCCGGAGATTTATCATCAGGTGGAAGTACGGCTCGAAACAGGCTGGGAAACGACCATTGCCCTGTTGGAACAGGGCATGCAGGAAGGTGTGATCCGTCCGGTCCAGATTCCGATTTTAAAGATGATGCTGGAAGCATCATTAGAGCAGTTTTTCCAGCGCGATATCCTGCTGCAGAATGAAATTACTTATGCGCAGGCATTGCAGGAGGTTGTCGGGATTCTGATGTATGGAATTGCTTCGGAGAGGTAAAACGAAAGGGGAGCATAAAGAAGCATGGAGAGGTTGTATTGGAACAATGACTGGAAATTTGCCGAAACATGGGAAGAAGCCATGAAAGAGGCAGTATATCCGGAAAATGAGATGGAGGATGTGCGTCTGCCGCATACCTGCAAAGAGCTTCCGTATCATTACTTTGATGAGCATGCATATCAGATGCTGTGTGGATATCGCAGACATTTTATGGCGCTGGAAGCGTGGCAGGGGAAAAGTGTGGAACTGACCTTTGAGGGAGTGGCGCATGATGCGGTTGTTTATGTCAATGGGACAGAAGTGAAAGCGCACCATTGCGGTTATACGGCATTTTCCGTGGAACTTGCAAAATACCTGAAATATGGGGAGGACAATGTACTTGCGGTGCGTGTCGACAGCCGGGAAAATTTGAATATTCCGCCGTTCGGATATGCCATAGATTACATGACTTTTGGCGGGATGTATCGTGAGGTTTACGTGCAGGTGAGAAATAAGACACATCTTGCAGATGTATTTGTCAAGCCACAGATACATCCTTTGCAGGTGACTACAGAGATTACGGTACAGAATATTTCGGATGGGATAACGTTGCAGCAGGAAATTCGCAAAAAAGGCGAGGGTGCATATAGTCTCCTGGGACAGAAGCCGGTAAAACAGACAAATGTGCAAACCGTTTTTCCGGTGCAGGAGATCTGTTTGTGGGAACCGGAAAATCCACATTTGTATGAAATCCGGACAAGTTTGTGGGAAAATGGGGAAATGATAGATGTGCGTGTGGATATCACAGGGTTTCGGGAAGCCGGATTCCGGAAAGATGGTTTTTATCTGAACGGAAAGAAATTGCGGCTTCGTGGATTAAACCGTCATCAGAGTTATCCGTATGTGGGATATGCAGCACCGGCATCCATGCAGATTTTCGATGCCGATATTCTCAAAAAAGAGCTTGGCGTGAATGCTGTGCGCACTTCCCATTATCCGCAGTCGCAGGATTTTATCCGTCGTTGTGATGAAATCGGTCTGCTTGTGTTTACCGAGTTTCCGGGGTGGCAGCACATCGGGGGTGAAGAATGGAAGCGGCAGGCGATGCAGAATTTAAAGGAGATGATCGTGCAGTACCGCAATCATCCTTCCATTATTCTCTGGGGTGTGCGGATTAATGAGTCGCAGGATGACGATGTTTTTTACGGGGAAACAAACCGGGTGGCACATGAACTGGACGATACGCGGGCAACCGGCGGAGTGCGGATGCTAAAGAAAAGCCATCTTCTGGAGGATGTTTATACGTACAACGATTTTCTTCACGATGGCAGACATCCGGGGTGTAATCCGAAACGAAAAGTTACACCGGATATGAAAAAACCGTATCTGATCAGTGAGTATAACGGGCATATGTTTCCGACCAAGCCGTTTGACGATGAGGAACACCGGACGGAGCATGCAATCCGTCATGCAAATGTATTAAATGCGGTGGCACAGGAGCCGGATATTGCAGGCAGTTTTGGCTGGTGTATGTTTGACTATAATACGCACAAGGATTTTGGTAGCGGTGACCGGATCTGTTACCATGGCGTGATGGATATGTTCCGCAACCCGAAACTTGCGGCGGCGGTGTATAGCAGTCAACAGGAAGATACACCGGTTTTAGAACTGAGTTCTTCGATGGATATCGGAGAGCATCCGGGCGGAAACCGCAGCGGAAACTGGATGATTACAAATGCGGATGCCGTGCGGATGTTCAAAAACGGCAAATTGATCAAAGAGTATCATCGGGAGGACTCCCCATATCGTGCACTGGCGCATGGACCGATTCCTGTGAATGACTTTATCGGAAATGCGATTGTCGAAAATGAACCGATGAAACCGAAACAGGCCAGACTGATGGGGCAGCTGCTTAACATGACGGCGTATTACGGGCTGAACAATCTTCCGGCAAAGTTCTACCTTCTGGCATTGCGGCTGATGGTCTGCTATCACATGAAACCAAAGGATGCGGTTGCGCTTTACACACGTTATGTCGGGGACTGGGGGACGACTTCCACGGTCTATAAGTTTGAGGCTGTCAGGGACGGAAAAGTGGTAAAGACTGTGATCAAGGAGCCGATGCAGCAGGCACATCTGGAGGTGAAGGTAAGTGCACATAACCTGACCGAAGGCAGAACCTATGATATGGCGGCGGTTCGTATCCGGGCGCTGGATGAAAATGGAAATGTGCTGGGTTTTTTCAATGAACCGGTGCAGTTTGAAGTGAAAGGTGTTCTGGAACTGATCGGTCCAAAGACCATATGTTTACAGGGAGGTATGGGTGGTACTTATGTAAAGACGACCGGACAGGCCGGAGAAGGAATTTTGACAATTGAAAATGCGCAGACGGGGAAAATCTGTGAACATTTTCAGGTGGCACGGGAAGAGTAAGGGGGAAATACAATGAAATTATCAGCAAAAGAAAAAACGGCATTCGGCTGGGGGCTGTCGGAAAAGATATGGTATATATGCTTTCGGCGAGCTATATTCTGTATTATTACCAGGATGTTCTCGGAGTAAGTGCGATGGCAATGGGAATTATTCTCATGGCAGCGCGGGTGTTTGATGCATTTAACGATCCGATTATGGGAGTGATTGTTGCAAAAACCAGAACACGCTGGGGAAAATTCCGTCCATGGCTTCTGGTTGGAACCCTGTGCAATGCGATCGTGCTGTATCTGATGTTTGCCGCACCGCCGGCATGGAATGGAAGTGGGATTGTGGCATATGCAGCCATTACTTATGTTGTGTGGGGAGTCACCTATACCATGATGGACATTCCTTTCTGGTCGATGATTCCGGCATTTACAGAAGGCGGAAAAGAGCGCGAAAATTTAACAACTATGGCGCGTTCCTGTTCGGGTGTCGGTTCCGCTCTCGTTACGATTATTACGATGAAATGTGTGTATATGCTGGGACAGGGAAATGAGCGCACGGGTTTCCGCTGGTTTGCACTTATTGTTGCGGTATTGTTTGTGCTGTTTATTACGATCACCTGTCTGACGATCCGGGAAAAATCCACGGTTCATATGGAAACACCGACCGTACGGCAGATGTTTTCGGCGCTGATTCACAACGATCAGGCAATGACGGTTGTCATCACCATTGTACTGATTAACTGCTCTTTGTATATTACGTCCAATCTGCTGCTGTATTTTTTCAAGTATGATGTGAGTGGGGAGAGCTGGTATAACAGCTATACACTTTTCAGTACATTTGGCGGAGCGGTACAGATTTTGTCCATGATGGTATTGTTTCCGCTGCTGCGGAAGTTTATGAGCAGTATCCGTGTGTTCTACCTGAGCTTTGGAATGGCAATCGCAGGGTATGCGATTCTGCTTGTGCTGATGATTGTCGGTCATACTGTGCTTGGAGCCCTGGTGGTGCCGGGCTTTTTGATTTTTGCGGCATTTGGCATGCTGACTGTGCTTACCACGGTATTTCTGGCAAATACGGTAGATTATGGGGAAATGAAAAATCACCGCCGTGATGAAAGTGTGATTTTTTCCATGCAGACGTTTGTTGTGAAACTGGCTTCGGGAGTTGCCGTGTTGATCGCAGCGATCTGTCTGTCTCTCTGTAACCTCAAGCAGGATACAAGTGCGGCGGTTGTTGCGCGTGCAGCGGATTCTTCGGTGCTGGGACTGCGGCTGACGATGGCGGGAATTCCGATGATCGGTCTTTTCATCGCGGTATTGGTATTTCGGAAAAAATATATTTTGACAGAGAAAAAGCTGCAGGAGATTAATGCAGCAATTAAAAATCAGGAGAACTGCTAAAAGAAAGGATGACAGCTATGATTCGTAAAATTGGACAGGCATTCGTACTGGATACGGCACATACAACATATGCATTTTCCATTCTGCCGGGGGGACATCCGGAGCATCTGTATTACGGGAGAACTATTCATATCGAGCATCCGGATGATCTTGAAATTCTTGTGGAAAAGCATGTGTTTGCACCGGGAAATGTGAATATCTGTGAAAAAGAGCATGCCGGTTTTTCGCTGGAGGATGTGCGGCTGGAAATGTCTTCGTACGGAAAGGGCGATATCCGTGAGCCGTTTGTTGAGGCCATTCTTTATGATGGGGCAAAGACTCTGGATTTCCGCTATGAAGATGCCGTTATTACCGGGAAAAAAGATGCGCTGGACGGACTTCCGGGTTCCTATGGAAGTGCGGGAGAAGTGCAGCAGCTGTGTGTGACAATGGTGGACCGGCAGTATGATCTGAAGCTGTTGCTCTACTACTATGTCTACGAGGCGGCAGATGTGATCGGACGGAGTGCGAAGATCGTCAATGCCAGCAGTCAGGATGTACAGCTTACCCGTCTGATGAGTCTGCAGCTGGATTTTGATGACAGTGATTATATTTTTACGACATTTCGCGGCGCATGGGCGCGGGAGATGCACCGCTGTGACCAGACGCTGACCGGTGGCAGAATTGTCAATGATTCTTTTACCGGAACCACGTCGAGCCGGGCAAATTCGTTTGTGATGCTGAGCCGTCCGAAAACGGGAGAAGATCAGGGAGACTGTTACGGATTTCATCTGATCTACAGTGGAAATCACTGTGAGACTGCGGAGGTCAGCAGTTTTGGAAAACTCCGGCTTCTTACGGGGATCAATCCACGGGAATTTTCGTGGAAACTGGAGCCGGGAGCACAGTTTCAGGCACCGGAGGCCTTTATGACCTATGCGCCGGATGGATGGGGAGGCATGAGCCGGCGGATGCATGCGTTTATCCGGGAGCATATCGTGCGCGGATATTGGAAAAACAGGCCGCGCCCGGTACTTTTAAACAGCTGGGAGGCCTGCTATTTTGATATCAGTGAGAGCAGGCTCTTAAAGCTGGCAAAGGCGGGAAAAGATGCCGGAATCGAATTGTTTGTGGTGGATGACGGCTGGTTTGGCAGACGAAACGATGACACTTCTTCGTTGGGAGACTGGGTGCCGAATACAAAAAAACTGCCCGGCGGCTTATCGCGCCTAGCAAAAAAAATTACAGATCTGGGGCTTGCTTTTGGAATCTGGGTAGAGCCGGAGATGGTCAGTGTGGACAGTGACCTTTACCGGAAGCATCCGGACTGGACCATTGAAATTCCCGGAAAACCGCATGCAGAAGGACGAAACCAGAGAATTCTGGATCTTGGCAGGAGAGAAGTGCAGGAGTATATCATTGCCAGTATGACAAAGGTCTTTTCTTCGGCACCGGTTTCTTATGTGAAGTGGGATATGAACCGGACGTTTTCCGATTATTATTCACAGAACCTGCCGGCCGCACAGCAGGGAGAGGTGGCACATCGTTATGTGCTGGGACTGTACCGGTGCATGGAGGAACTGACCCGTCGTTTTCCGGAAATTTTATTTGAAGGGTGTGCAGCAGGCGGAAACCGTTTTGATCCCGGCATTTTGTGCTATTTTCCGCAGATCTGGGGAAGCGATGACACAGATGCCTGTTGCAGGGCGGACATACAGACAAATTACAGTTACGGGTATCCGCTCTCGACGGTGAGTGCACATGTATCTGCGTGTCCGAACCATCAGACGCTGCGCCGGACACCGCTTACGACCCGCTTTGCAGTTGCCGCATTCGCAGTGCTGGGGTATGAATGTAATTTCTGTGACTGTACCAGAGAGGAACTTGAGGAGATCAGGGCTCAGATTGCACTGTACAGGAAGTGGCGTAGTGTATTGCAGCAGGGCATATTTTATCGTGGGCGGACATTTGCTGACGGAAATCTCACAGAATGGACCTGTGTTTCAGAAGATCAGACACAGGCAGTCGGCATGCTGATGCAGAAACTTGCGGAACCGAATACACAGTTTCACGCGTATTATCCCAAAGGACTTGCAAAAGAGAAACGGTACCATTTTACCAACCGCGCGTTAACGTACAGTATTCTGGAGTTGGGGATCTGGTCAACACGGTTGCTCCGGTACATATCCGCCCGGATTCCGTGACACATCATCTGCTGGCAAAATTTGTAAAGATGGATGGGGAAACGGAGGATTTCTGTGCATACGGGGATGCCCTGATGTATGGAGGTGTACATTTGCACCCGGCATTCGGAGGCACCGGGTATGATGAGAACGTACGGTATTTTCCGGATTTTGCGTCTCGTTTGTATCTAATGGATTGCAATTTATAGCCGAAAAGTGCTATGATACAAAAGAGCAATTCAGGCAGGACAGGAGATAAGAAAATGCAGAAACGAAAAAACAGATGGTACATAGCCGTTGCAGCAGTTGTAATTTTAGCAGTTGTTCTGGTATTGGCAGTTGTGCTGGGGAAAAAGGGAAAGAACAAAAAAGATCCAAAGATGATTGAGCCGACGCAGCAGGAGCAGGCATCGGAAATACCGACGGAAACAGAGGAAGTATTTGATTATTCCGCTACGGAGACCGCAGAGACAAAATCGCTTCCGAAGTCCGTTGTCAGCAAGCAGGGAATTCTCATTGATGTGGATGCCGGAACGATTCTGGCTGGAAAAGATGCATTGAAACGTATGATTCCAGCATCTATGACCAAAATCTTTACCGTGCTGGTAGCAGCGGAAAATATTAAGCCAGAGCAGCTGGACGAGCTGGTTACCATCAGTATTGATGCCACAGATTTCAGTTATAGTAATGACTGCAGCAATACCGGATATGAAGTGGATGAGCAGGTAACGGTAAGGGATCTGTTTTATGGAACCATTTTGCCATCAGGGGCAGATTCTGCGGTTTCTCTGGCAACTTATGTGGCCGGTTCACAGGAAGCATTTGTGGATATGATGAATCAGGAACTGGAAAAAATGGGATTGTCGGAGACCACACATTTTACCAACTGCGTCGGTATATACAATGATGACCATTACAGTACACCATATGATATGGCAATGATTTTAAAAGCAGCAATGGACAATGATCTGTGCAGGGAAGTTCTTGGAACGCGAACCTATACGACATCAAAATCCAAACCACATCCGGATGGGATTACAATATCCAACTGGTTTTTGCGGAGAATTGAAGATAAGGATACACATAGTGAAATTATCGGGGCAAAGACAGGCTTTGTGAATCAGTCCGGAAGCTGTGCGGCAAGTATGGCACAGACACCGGATGGAAAAGAGTATATCTGTGTGACTGCAGGGTCCACCAGCAGCTGGCGCTGTATCTATGATCATGTGGATATTTACGATGCGTTTCTGCCGGAGACGGCACAGCCTTTTGAAAGTGAAGAGGTAACACAATAAAAAAGGAACAGCGAAAGCTGTTCCCTGTTGTTTAAAGAATGATGATATTGGCACAATTGATATCTTCTCCAAGGTTGTAAACGTTACCGCTGGTAAGCCCGACAACCATAGGACGGAGAATATAGTGCGGAATATTTTTGACCACACGCGCCTGTTCGCCGTTACTTAGTTCCACGATGCTGTCTACCGGATATAGAATCATGCTTTCAAGGAAGCTCTTCATGGCAGTTATGTCGAGTTCCATGGTCATGGACATAATCATTTCCACGGCATCTCTCTGGGAATAGGCTTTTTTATAGGGCGTTCGGTAACCAGGGCATCATAGATATCCGCTACGGACAGAATCTTGGCATAGGGGCAGATTTTCTCCGCAGACACACCCATCGGGTATCCGCTTCCATTGATCTTTTCATGGTGTTGCAAAACACCAAGGCAGACAGCCGGAGAAAATTCCGCACGATCCTTGATCATGTTGTAACTGTATGTCGAGTGCTGCCGCATAATGGCAAATTCATCATCATCAAGTTTGCTCGGTTTGTTTAAGATAGCATTTGGAATTTTGGTTTTTCCAATGTCGTGCAGCAAACCACAGACACCGATTTCCCGTACTTCTTCGGGAGAGAGTCCCTGCTGCTTGGCAACGATCATGGAAATGGTTGCTACATCCACGCTGTGTTTGAAGGTGTATTCGTCACTGGTTTTGAGTGTGGAGATATCAATTGCGATGGCATCATTGCTTTTAATGGAACGCATCAGGTCATCGGCAATGCTCTCTGTGGTGGCAACCATTTCCTCGGAGGTTGTATTGTTGTAGATAAACTGGATACCGGTAGAGACACGTTCACGGATACTGGCAGAAAGAGTAACTTTTGCGCGGTCTTCGGTACGGAGCCGTTCGATATTTTTTTCTGCTTCCGGAGAAGTAGGAACCTGTTCTGGGTTTTCCTCTTCTTCCCCCTCCTGGATGTAAACAGACATAATACCAGTTTCAACAGGGAATCAATCATATAATCATCCAGTTCGGCACCTCTGGCAACGAGATTACGTCCCAGACGGTCAACGACCGGATGATCGAGCTTCATGCCCGGTTTTAATTGTCTTGTTCTCATGTACTTTCGTTTTATCATATTTATATTTTACTATTTGTTGGATATTTTTCCAAGTTTTTTTGGAAAACTTTAGGAGAAATTTAGGAGAAATGATATGCTTCCACAACTTTTTTTAGATCGAATGAAACAAATGCTGGAGAAAGAATACCCGGCATTTCTAAACAGTTACGAAGATGCGCGTTATCAGGCACTGCGGATCAATCCGTCAAAAACCGACACAGACCGGTTTACAGAGGAGACTTCCTTTCATCTGCAGCCGGTGCCGTGGGAAGCGAACGGGTTTTATTACGAAAAGGAAGATCAGCCGGGAAAACATCCGTATCACGAGGCGGGCGTGTACTATATTCAGGAGCCGAGTGCCATGGCACCGGCTGCATATCTGGATGTGCAGCCGGGCGAAAAAGTTCTGGATTTATGTGCGGCACCGGGGGGCAAAAGTACACAGATTGCGGCAGCGATGCAGGGAAAAGGGCTCCTTGTCAGCAATGAGATTCATCCGGCGCGGGCAAAGATTCTTTCCGAGAATATGGAACGGATGGGTGTAAAAAATGTGATGGTGACAAACGAGAGTCCGCAGACACTTGTAGGAATGTTTACGGAATATTTTGACCGGATCATGGTAGATGCCCCGTGTTCCGGGGAGGGAATGTTTCGTAAAAATGAGCAGGCATGTGAGGAGTGGAGTCCTGAAAATGTTCAGGTCTGTGCGGCGCGGCAGCAGGAAATTCTTGCATGTGCGGCCACCATGCTCCGGCCGGGAGGACGTATGGTTTACTCTACCTGTACCTTTGCACCGGAGGAAAACGAGGGAACGATCAGCCGTTTCCTGGAACAGCATCCGCAGTTTCATATTGTGCCGGTGAAAAAATATCCGGGAATGGCAGACGGTGTAGCGGCATGGACAAAACATCCGGCAGCGGAGATTGGCGATACGATCCGGTTATTTCCGCATCATCTGCACGGAGAGGGACATTTCGTTGCGGTTCTGGAAAAAGAGGGAACTGTTTCGGAAAATTACCGGGGATATTGTGCGAATGGAGAAGAAAAACCGCTGGCAAAGGGAGAAGCAAAAGCATATCTTGCAGGATTACAGGAGTTTCTTGGAAAGATACCGGCAGATGATGCCGGGAGGCTGCTTCTTTTTGGAGAGCAGCTGTATCTGATGCCGGAACATATGCCGGCAACCAGACGGCTGCATGTGCTGCGTCCGGGCCTGCATCTTGGCACAGTTAAAAAGAACCGGCTGGAACCGGCACACGCACTGGCGCTTGCAATTTCTCCGCAGGAAGCATGCCACAGCTGGAATCTGTCTGTGGATGAAGCACGCGCGTATCTGCCGGGCAGACGTTTCCGGCAGAAGGGGAGAAGGGCTGGTATCTGATCACGGTAGATGGATACAGCCTCGGCTGGGGCAAACTTGCGGGTTCTGTGATGAAGAATCACTACCCGAAGGGGCTGCGGAAGCTGCTCTAAAAGAAGTCCACCTGATACGGTTGCACTACTTTCGCTTATTTTTATTTATACGATAAAAGAAGCATTTGGGGGTAAGTGATTCTACAGATCAAACATTAATTTATGTGAAAGCATGTAAGGATAAAATTATATCATTAAAAGGTAAAAAAAATAAAAAGAAAAGTATAACTTATTTGGATTCATATGATGTTTCTGGTGGAAAAATAAAAAATTTGATATTCTGATATCGAAGGATTATAACAGAAAAAAAGAAAATGGTGAAGTGTTATATAATTTCGCAGTATATCAGTCAAAAATATATGCTTTAGTTCGATTGAGAAACAGTTCAGGGAAGGACTCATGGATAATAGAAAAGTATAATTGTGCTGGAAACTATATTGATAGTTTGAAGCTGGATAAAAAAATTATCAATTTGCTAAAAAATGAAAGAATTTCAAAGTTTGAGATGTCAGGAAAATATGGTTTTATAAGAACATTTAGTGGGAGTGGAGTACTTTTTCGTGTAGCATCGGGGAGGACCGTTGCAAAAATAATAAATAAGATAGATTTGGATATTGCGATACCTGGCAGAGATAAAAAAGCAGATTATGCTTTGGTATATTCCAGGGATACAGGAGAAATCTGGAATATTGACAGTCGCCATAATAAGCTTAACAAGATAGACTTGTCATATGAATATTTGAACTACTTATATACAGATAATGGAAAAATTTTAATATCTTCAGATAATACAGTATATGGGGAACTTGATAGTTTTCTTACAAAAAAATAATGAAGCGTTTATCTGACAAGTGGAAGGTATATTAAAAATGACATATGATTCAAATAAGGGCAGTTTAAAAACTGCCCTTATTAATAGTTTTGCTTAAAAAAATATAAGAAACTCCTGCAAATGCGCATTTTTAAAGCACCGTTTTACCACAAATGCGCATTTTCTACAGGATTATATACTGTGACCGCCGCCACCACCGGAGTGACCGCCGTCACCACCGCCGCCGCCGGAATGGCCACCACCGCTGCTGCCGGAAGATACCGGACTGTAAGTACGCGACTGGCGGATGAATTGTGTGCGTGGGTTATTGATCTGCATCTGTGCATACAATCCGGTCATCACCTGTCTGCGGTCTGCCTTGTGGGAACGTGAACTCCACAGCGCGAAAAAGAGATTGAGAAACAGTGCAGCAACAATGGCCAGCAGCGCACTGCAGAGGTAGCGCATCGGTTCTGCAATTCGTTTGCCCTGCATCAGCGTTTCGATCTGGGTAAAGACCTTGTATGCACAGGTATAATAATCCTTATCGCGCGCGTAGGTATATGTGTTATCGGTAATTGAACGTGCGCGGGAATTGGTGATGATTTTGTGCGCCTGTCCATCGCTGTAGAGATAAATCTCATTCAGGCAGCGGTCAATGACGAAGATCGTACCGTTGGCATGCGGACCAAAGACATCATCGAAATAATCTGCAGCAAAATCTTCGGTGGAAGATTTACTGTGTCCGGTTGTGGTTACAAAAGCCACATTACAGTATGCGGTCAGATCATACAGCTGCTTTTGCAGACTGTTTTCCTGGGAGTCTGTCAGAAAATCGGCAGAATCATCCAGCACATAAACGTAGCCGGTTTCCTCATTGGAAGCGGAAACTGCGGATGCACAAACCGGTATGGTGCTGGCGGAGAGTATCAGACAAAATACAAATGCCGTAAGGATACGTTTTATTTTACGCACGGTCATCACCTCCCTGTTTGTCAAATTGTGGCAGCCGGCGGGTGGACAACAGATTATACGCATGGATAATACTGATGAACGACACGAGGATGGCAGCCATGGAAAGAATTGCGGCTCCGTAATAGTAGAGATCCGATACCGGATGCAGGAACCATACCCCAAACGAAAGTACCGCAGCACAAAGCGGAAGAATCCAGCCAAGCGGATTCGTTTTTGCGGCTGGCTTTGGCTGGGCTTCAGGGGTTTTCGGTTTGTCTGCAGCAGAAGCTTTCTTCGATTGGATGAACATTTTGCCCCGGTCATTTGCCCCGGTATCTTTCTGGTGGATAGAAACGCATTCGTAGAAATAGACACAGGCGGCGAGCAATGACAAAAGCAGAGTGGTCATTACCAGGGATGAAGCTGCAGGATCGCCGACCATGCCAGAAGCGCAAAGATCGGAATTGCTAAGAGTAGCGAACCGAGTAGATAACGCTTCGGATCAATCGGAATATCCGCAACGACCAGTCCGGTCTGTCCGTTGACCGTTGCATAAGCGACACGGTCTTTTTTGCGGTAGGATAGAAACCATACCGGAAACATGGTACTGTCGATGGTTTCCGTTTTTGTATGGAGCTGTTCAGGACGGATGGTATCCATGGTAAAACCGGCAAATGTCCCGTCAGAAGCAATACGCTCGGTTGTTTCCGCAGATGCAGTGTATTCGGCATCGCCCTGATATACTTTTGCATCCACATCGGAAGTGTCCGCGTAAAATCCGCTTAAATAGGCGGGGGTAAAGGCTTTCATGCCTTTTAAATTATAAGGAGCCAGTTCTTCACTGATATTGTCATCAAAAGAGGATGAGGCATCATAGGAAAGACCTTTGTAGTAGGCATCCAGATCCCCGGTAAGTGCGTAGTGATCGGTAATAATATAATCACCGCGGCGGGAAGTCTTTTTTCCATCGAGCGAGAGAGAACCTTTCTGGGAGATATAAAACGCCCAGTAAGGCATGTAAATTCCGCGGAAACTATCGATATAAGAAGGATCGCGGAGTTCTTTTGGCGCAAAAATGGAATGTTTCATACGGCGTGCGTACGCTTCCTTACATTGTTCCTTTGTCTTCTGGAACGGAATAATATAATTGGGCCGTTTTTCGTGACTGATTCTGCTGTAAAGAATCGTGGAGGCTCCGCAGAAACTGCAGAAACCGGCAGCTGCATTGTCGGTACTTAAAATTTCACCGCCACACTGCGGACAGGTAAAGATCGTGACCTCGTAATCTCCGTCGAATGTCTTTGATTCTTCGGCATCACTTGTTTTCCCGTCAAAATCATAAGGATCAAACAGTGTGTGACAATGCTCGCATGAGAGTTGCTGGGAAGGAATGTCAAATTTGAGATTTCCTCCGCAGTTTGGACATGATAGCATAGTGTTTTCCCTTTCCAAAACATTTTCCTTTGTAACTATTTTATTCTAGCATTGTGGAAATATTTTTACAATGGGTTTAAAGTCATAGAGCCTGAAAATGCTGATTTACATGGATTTTACAGACTTTACGCAAATTTACAGCAATTTTACAACATTACGGAAATTTTACACAGAGTTTACATTCTGGGATGGTTTGATTTTACACTCCGATGATAAACTTATTACAATCTCAGAAAAAAGTATACGGAGTGTAAAGTTTATGAAAAGAAATGGGGAGGAACCATAAGTGAACGAGACGATGAAAATTATTTTCGGACTGGTCGGAGGTCTGGCAATCTTTATTTACGGCATGAATATGATGAGCGAGTGCCTGCAGAAAGCAGCAGGGGAAAAGATGAAGAAAATCCTTGCCCTGCTTACAAAAAATCCGATTCTTGGTGTGCTTGCGGGAGCTTTGACGACCGCAGTGTTACAGAGCAGCAGCGCAACAACGGTTATGACAATCGGCTTTGTCAGCGCAGGACTGATGTCGCTGCCACAGGCGATCTCCATTATTCTCGGTGCCAATATCGGTACGACCATGACGGCACAGATTATTGCATTTAAAATAACGGATTATATTTATCTGTTCATTTTTGCGGGATTTCTTATTTCTTTTGTATCAAAAAAGGAAAAGGTGAAAAATATCGGACAGACAATTTTCGCATTTGGTTTGTTATTCCTTGGAATTGAGACGATGGGCGATGTCATGAAACCATTGGCATCCAGTGCATTCTTTGTCAACATGATTGGAAAAGTATCCCATATTCCGATTCTTGGGGTATGCGTGGGTGCTGTTATGACACTTGTTGTACAGAGCAGCAGTGCAACGATTGCCGTATTACAGAATTTTGCAGCCCAGGCAGGACCGGACGGTGTGACCAGTATCATCGGACTGGCAGGTGCCATCCCGATTCTGTTGGGAGACAATATCGGTACAACGATTACCGCAGTGCTGGCATCTATCGGACAGCCAAAAGATGCCAGAAGGACGGCGTTTGCCCATTGTGTATTTAATATTTCGGGAGCAATTTTATTCCTGTTTCTTGTAAAACCGTATGCAGCCCTGATTCAGTTCATTTCGCCGAAGGGAAACGAAATTGATGTGATTTCACGGCAGATTGCAAATGCCCATACCGGATTTAACCTTGTCATGACGCTGATCTGGATTCCGCTCATTCCTCTGATGGTAAAGATTGTGATGAAACTTGTACCGGATGGAAAGGGAAAGGAAACGGAAGTCGAAGTAGATGAAAATCCGAAATATCTGGACAACAAGCTGATTGCACAGCCGGCAGCAGCATTGCAGCTGGTGGCAAAAGAAGTAATGTACTGTGCAAAACTTGTAGATGAAATGATCGGAAAACTGCAGTACAGAAACGGAAAGATTGATAAAGAAAATGCAGAACTTGTAGAAGAAAAGGCGAAAATACTGCAGAAGCTGTATGCTTCGGTCAATGATTATTTTGCATCACTGTATTCCGGAGGTGTGCTGACCGAGGAACAGGCATCACAAAGTGCCGGTATGCAGTACATTCTCTGTGATATTGACCGGATCGGGCAGCTGACGAGGGAAATCATGGAAACCGTGGCAAAACAGAACAAAGGAAAACATAAGTATTCCAAAGATGCTTTGAAAGAACTGAAAAAGGCAATGGAACAGATCCAGATGATTTTCGGAAGCTGCATTCAGGCGATTTCCGGGGATGTGAATATGGATATCAAAGAACTGATGCGGCAAAAAGAAGACATCATGCAGCTGGGTGAAAAAATGCGCAAAAACCATATTGCCAGAGTGGGAAAGGGAAAGTGCGATTCCAACTTACCATTCCGTTTAATGATGTGCTCCATAATATTGACCGGATTGGAAACAGTTGTGTAAACCTTGTGGAGGTAGCAAAGGAAAATGTAACTATGCAGGCATTTTTTGCAGAGGATTAGGGCATGCAATAAATAAAGCTGTCAGTCATAACGGTTCGCGGAAATCTGCGAACCGTTATTTTTATACAGGTACATAACTCTGATCCACATGAATCATAACTGGTAGTTTCCTTCGATTTCCTGAAGCTTGTTTTCAATTTTTTTCTTCAGGTCTTCCGGACGGATCCGCATACCATAGGGGATGACCGCGTCAAAGGCAATGCCGGTGTGGGTATCGCAGTTGATCAGGCGGAAATCGTGGATGGTAATACGGCGGTCAATTTCAAGAACCTTTTGTTCTACCTGCTGCTTCATCTGGGCAATTGCGGCATTATTGGTTTCAATCGGGTCCATGTGGATGACGGCTTCACATCCGAGTTTCTGATCCAGCTCCCGTTCAATGTGATCAATCATGTCATGGAGCTGAAAGACATCTTCGTCCCCCGGAACTTCCAGATGCAGGGTGATCATGCGGCGGCCGGGACCGTAGTCATGTACGATCAGATCATGGATACCGTGTACTTTGGGATGGGACATGACAATGGCACGGATTTCCCGGACAAATGTCTGATCCGGAGCTTTTCCGAGAAGCGGGTCCATGGTGTCTTTGACCGCTTTTATTCCGGCATAGAGGATGAAAATGGCTACCAGCAGACCGCCAAATCCATCGACATTGATGGATGTCAGGCGCATAATAATCATGGCTGCCAGAACCACAGAGGTGGCAATGGTGTCGGAAAGCGAATCCATGGCGGTCGCCTGCATGGCATCCGAATCGAGTTTTTTCCCAATATAATGGTTGTAACAGTACATGTAGATTTTTACCAGAATGGAGCATACCAGAATTCCCATGGCAAGCAGACTTGTGTCTACGGCTTCCGGATGCAGAATTTTGGAAAAGGAAGTTTTTAAAAGCTCAAATCCCATCATCAGGATAGCAATCGCTACGACAAATCCCGACACATATTCAAACCTCCCATGTCCGAACGGGTGCTCCGAATCCGGAGTTTTCCCGGCATAAAGAAATCCGGCAAGTGTAATAAAAGAGGAACCGGCATCGGACAGGTTGTTGAACGCATCCGCTGTGATGGCAACGGAACCGCTTAACATTCCGGCAAAATATTTTCCGGCAAACAGGCAGACATTTAAGCAGATTCCAACGATACTGCACAGGGTGCCATATGCCTGCCGTTGTTCTTTTGCCGGACGGTTTTTGATAAAGATTTTCGCTAACATTGTAATCATGGATATCCCCCCAAGAATCATACATGTCCATTGGTTTTTCCTATTATATGCTACGTTTGGGAAAAGGTCAAATTATATAAATTTTACCTGCATTTTATACATGCACCACCCACAAATGCAGGAAGCTGTATTCCTTTCATCGTAAGTTTTGTTTTGTATTTGGGTATCAGAAAATGGGACTTTCTTTTGAAACAGGAATGATGATTGCGTTTGCCGTGGTTGCGGTGTGGTGGCTTGTGATGTCGCTTCCTTTAATGAAGCAGTATCGCCAGGTTCATTATGTAGAGCGGAAACCGCATGCCATGAGGGAAAGCGTTGGACGTATCATAGAAACGCTGCGCAGTGTACGGAAACAAAAGAAAATCTTTCTGTTTCTCATAGCATTCTTCTTTTTCATTGATGGAGTCTATACGATTATAGATATGGCAACGGCGTATGGTTCTGCCTGGGGCTGGATTCCACAGGACTGCTTCTTGCATTGCTTGTGACACAGTTTGTTGCATTTCCGTTTTCCATTCTGTTTGGCAGGCTTGCGGAAAAATACGATACCGGAAAGCTGGTTTTAACCTGTATTGCTGCGTATACGGGGATTACCGTTTTTGCTGTGTTTATGAAGGCACAGTGGCAGTTCTGGGTGCTGGCAATCTTTGTGGGAATGTTTCAGGGGGGCATTCAGGCACTGTCCCGGTCTTATTTTGCAAAAATTGTTCCGCCGGAGCGTTCCGGAGAGTATTTTGGTCTGATGGATATCTGTGGAAAAGGAGCATCCTTTATGGGAACGACGGTGGTCGGACTGGCTTCCCAGGCTTTTGGGAGTATAAACATCGGGGTATCCGCTATCGTATTTCTTTTCCTTGCAGGAGCACTGTTTTTTATGAAAACAGAGCACAGTGGATCGGAAAGTACGAAAAATCAGGAGAACGTTATCATGGAACAGCAGATGTTCCATGATTAAAGTAATACAATATATGATGCGAATTTGTAATAGAAAATAATATAAAACTTTATTTAATATTTAATTAATATTTGATGAAATTTGAAGAATTCATTGACATATTTGATAATAGTAGTAAACTGATGTTAGTTGCAACTTACAAAAGATTGCGCAGACTAAAATGATGTGAAAAAAATAATTTTGTGTTAGATACTATCAGTGTAGAAGAAGATAAGGATAAAAAAGAAATTTCAAACATACCGGATAGCATTTATTTTGACGGTGAAAGATGTGTTAGTCATTCAAGTGGAAAAATATATTATAGATACAGAGGCGATTTTTATTCTGATTCTTCTGAAAAAGTTCTTTTGAAAAAAAATGTTTCTTGGTCTAGGCGGTGGGGACATTAAGAAAAATAAGGAGATTGCATATGAATTATGGTTTTGAATTAATGTCAGAAATAATTCCTCTTTGTATTGTAGCTGTGTTAGGAATTGATATGAAAAAGGGAGGAGAAAAAGATTTTTTACCATCTATTATTATTTTATCAATCATAGAAATCCCAACACTGATTGTAACACTTTTTTGTATGTTCATAAAAATTCCACAATCAAATAGCAGACATATAATGGCAACTGCTCTTTTTGCTTTCGTTGCGCTTATATATGTTCTTTGTCGAAAAAAAAATAGAAATATTGTTCATTTAAACAATAGGGAGTAATTTATTTGAGTATTTGAAATAATAAAAGACCGTGTGGGCATGAGAGGATGCACACGGTCTTTTGTTGTCATAAAACGTATTCCATGTTAAAATGATAGGCGAATAAACGGATGAAGGACAACAGAATGGATTTTTTAAAAGCAAATTATCATGCACATACATGGCGGTGCCAGCATGCCTATGATACGGAGAGAGAATATATTGAAGCAGCGATTTCCATGGGAATTGAAATTTTTGGATTTTCCGATCATGTGCCGTGCCCCTATCAGGACGGATATGTATCCAATATCCGGATGACCATGAAACAGGCGCCGGAATATGTGGAGACAATCCGAAGGCTCGAAGCGGAGTACCGGGATCAGATAAAAATATATGCAGGATTTGAGGCAGAGTATGTTCCGGAATTTTACGAAGAACAGATGCGGATGTTCCGCAACCTTGGATGTGATTATATGATCATGGGGCAGCATTTTCTGGGATCAGAAGAAAAAGGACCATATACAGGGACAGAGACGGAGGATGAAAGCCGTATCCGCAAATATGTGGATCTCGTAATCGAAGGGATGCAGACCGGAAGTTATGCATATCTTGCCCATCCGGATCTGATGAATTATCAGGGAATGGATTCGGTATACGACTGGGAGATGACCCGGTTGTGCAAAGAAATGAAGGAACTGGACATTCCGTTGGAGATCAACATGCTCGGCATGGGAGAAGGGGCAAGGCATTATCCGGCAGAGCGTTTCTGGAAGATTGCCGGGGAAGTCGGAAATAAAGCGATTCTCGGATTGGATGCCCATTGTGTGAGACATATTCAGGATGTGGATTCTTACAGAAAATGTATGGAATTGGCGGAAAAGTATAATTTGAACTTAATAAATAAGCTGGAGCTCTAGCGCATTTTTCCTGTTTCGTCAAGTGAAAATTTTTACAAAACAGGCAGGTCTATTTGTGAGATTTGACCTATGGTCTTTACCTACCATATATTGTATAATGAAGATCGTCGTGAACAAAACTTGGTAGTAATAAGGAGCAAAAAGAAGTATGTCAGATGAAGTTTTAGACGATGTCATGTTAAAGGGAAATTGTAAGGGGAAGGCAGATGCAATTGTAAACTGCCAGTGCAGCATTGAGACTGCACCAAAGCGCTGTGAGCAGGCGGAACACTGCATGTTTTATTCCTACTACAAATGTAGTAAGCAGTGGAAACGACTGGGATAGTCATCGCTGAAATGAGAAGGAGAAAAGACTTTTGCCTTGGCGAGGATGCCGGAGCAAAGGTCTTTTTGCTTTTTAAACGAAAAGGAGTATGTTTTATATGAAGAGAATTCTGGTGCTCAGTGATTCGCACGGAAATGTAAATAATATGGTTACGGCAGTCGGCCGATTACATCCGGATATGATCATTCATCTGGGAGACTGCTGGGCAGATGCAGAACAGCTGCACCGGAAATTTCCTATGACTGTGATGGAACAGGTGCCGGGAAACTGTGATTGCCGTCAGGAAGTTCAGGAACGGATTCTTCTGATCGAAGGGAAAAAAATACTGATCTGTCATGGACATACATTTAATGTAAAAGCCGGATATCTGAATCTGGAATATGCGGCAGAGGAGCGGAAGGTCGATGCCGCGCTGTTCGGACATACCCACCGGGTTTTTATGACAAACACAACCGTATTACCTACATGAATCCGGGAAGTATCGGACAGCCGCCTTACGGAATACCGCCATCATACGGGATTCTACAGGTGGACGGATCGAGTAATACGATCGCAACGGATGTGATCTATCTGGAAGAAAATAATTGACGAAAGCCAGACGGTAGAAGTATAATAGCAGAAGTTATTATTCTTGAAGGAGAAAAGTTAAAAATGGTTAAGGTTGTAAAATTTGGTGGCAGCTCGCTGGCGAGTGCCGAGCAGTTTGCCAAGGTTGGCGATATTATCCGTGCGGATGAATCCAGAAAATATGTAGTGCCGAGTGCTCCTGGAAAGCGTAATTCCAGAGATACCAAGGTTACGGATATGTTATATGCATGCTACGCGAAAGCAGAGGCAGGCGAGGAGTTCCGTGTTCCTCTCATGAAGATCAAAGAGCGTTATGATTCCATTATCAACGGACTCGGACTGAAAGTGACACTGGATGAGGAGTTTAAGACAATTTCCAAAAACTTTAAGGAAAAAGCCGGTGTGGATTATGCGGCTTCCCGCGGAGAGTATCTGAATGGTATTCTTATGGCAGATTATCTTGGATATGAGTTTATCGATTCTGCAACCGTAATCTTTTTTGATGAAGAAGGAAATCTGGATGCAGACAAGACTGACAAGTACTGTCAAAGAAACTTTCAGAATGTGAAAAAGCTGTCATTCCGGGATTTTATGGAATTGGTGCTGACGGAAGGGTGAAAACATTCTCCCGCGGCGGTTCGGATATTACCGGGTCCATTGTTGCAAAAGCATGTCATGCAAGTTTATATGAGAACTGGACAGATGTATCCGGATGTCTCGTAGCAGATCCGCGTATCATTGACAATCCGCAGCCGATTCATGTGATTACATATCGTGAATTAAGAGAGCTTTCTTATATGGGAGCTTCCGTACTTCATGAGGACGCGGTATTCCCGGTACGAAAGGCCGGCATTCCGATCAATATCCGCAATACCAATGATCCGGAGGCAGAAGGAACCCTGATCGTAGAGAGTACCTGTCAGAAACCGGAATACACGATCACTGGTATCGCGGGGAAAAAGGGATTTGTCGCAGTAAGCATTGACAAAGATATGATGAATTCCGAAGTTGGCTTCTGTCGTAAAGCATTACAGGCATTTGAGGAAAACGGAATTTCGATCGAGCATATGCCATCTGGTATTGACACCATGACCGTATTTGTGCATCAGGAAGAGTTTGAAGGCAAGGAGCAGCAGGTGATCAGCTCCATCCGCCGTCTGACCCATCCGGATGTGATTGATCTGGAAGCGGATCTGGGTCTGATCGCGGTTGTGGGACGTGGAATGAAATCTACCCGCGGTACGGCAGGCAGAATCTTTTCTGCACTGGCCCATGCGAACATCAATGTCAAGATGATTGACCAGGGATCTTCCGAGTTAAATATTATTATTGGTGTCAGCAATGACGATTTCGAGGCTGCCATCAAGGCAATCTACGATATCTTTGTAGAGACCAGACTTTAGTAATAATGATTCTGCACCTTATGACGCTCTCTTTCATATGTTATATGGAAGGGAGCGTTTTTATATGACCGGAAATATCGTGATTTTTGTTACGGATCAGCGACAAAGCAATCTTGCCGCATGTCTTCCGGGAAAGATACACCGACTGGACTGGAGACGGGGAGTGGAAAAGGAAGAGGCACTGGAAGTGCTGGACAACAGCAAATATCTGGTGCTGCCGGTTCCTGTTACGAAGATTGAGAGAAACCATGATGTAAATCTTATATTAAAGGAGGAACTGACAGGGAAAAAAGAACGGGACTGGATATTGTTTGGAGGGGTTTTTGGACCGGAGTGGAGACAGCGCTGTGAGGATGCGGGAACAGAATATTATGATATGATGACAGATGCGGTGGTTGTGCATCGCAACGCATGTATTACAGCAGAAGCAACGGTTGCTGAAATTTTAAAATACAGTGATTATTCTATCCGGGGGCAGAAAATTATTGTCAGCGGGTATGGAAGATGCGGCAGGGAGATCGCCAGGGTTTTGTCTGCGATGGGAGCAAAAGTGACAGTGCTGGCAAGGAGCGTAGAGGCACGCCGGCTGGCACGGACAGAAGGACATGAGGCAGTGGACTTTTCGTACGGTCCGGAGGAAGCCTATGGGGCACGCACGGTTGTAAACACGGTTCCGGCACTTGTGATCCGCGAGCCGATGATCCGTGAAATGCATTCGGATGCCGTGATCATTGATATTGCATCAAGACCCGGCGGTACGGATCTGATGGCAGCGGAGGCATATGGAATCAAAGTTGTGGCGGCATTGGGACTTCCGGGGCTGTATACGACAAAGAGCAGTGCCAAAGTGCTGGCAGATGCAATTCTTGAACACAGTAAAATCAGGCAGGATGGGAAAGAGGCAAAGACATGGATTTATCAAATCGCAATATAGGGTATGGGATTACCGGTTCTTTCTGTACATTCGCAAAAACCAGGAAAGAGATTCAGAGACTGACGGAGATGGGAGCACATGTGATTCCCATCTTTTCTTATCAGACGCAGAACTGCGATACGCGGTTTGGAACGGCAAAAGAGTTTATGGAAGAAGTCTGTGACATAACGGGGAACCCTGGAATCCGCACACTTCAGGAGGCAGAACCGATCGGACCGAAGGGATATCTGGATGTGATGGTGATTGCACCGTGTACAGGAAATTCTGCGGCGAAGCTGGCGAATGCAATCACCGATACTCCGGTTCTGATGGCTGCTAAAGCGCATATGCGCAATGGCAAACCATTGGTAATTGCCATATCCACCAACGATGCACTGGGAGCCAGTTTTAAAAATATCGGGATGCTGATGAATACGAAACATATTTATTTTGTGCCGTTTGCGCAGGATAATTATGAAAAAAAGCCAAATTCGATGGTGGCAAAAATGGAACTTTTGCCGGAGACGATTTCGGCAGCTTTGGAAGGAAAGCAGCTGCAGCCGGTGGTACGGGGATAAAAAAGCCCCCAGACAGATCTGTCTGGGGAGGCTTTTACATAATTCCGGAATGGTACTATGCATTTTTTTGTGCATCATAGGCTTCGCGCAATGCCCGGGCAAGCTGATCACCACAGGAGGTGTTTTTCATGCCACAGTGAATACCGGAAATACGGCGTTCCACTTCTTCAACAGTCATGCCCTCAACCAGACGGGGAATTGCCTGAAGATTTCCCTGACAGCCGCCGGTGAATTTAACATTTTTAACAATATTTCCGTCCAGCTCCACTTCGATCTGTGTGGAACAGGTGCCTTTTGTTTTGTAAATATAAGACATGGGTTGTTACCTTCCTTTCTGTTTCTTCCTTGTGTTTGGAATACAATAATCGTCCTCTTATCATAGCAAGCTGTTTACAAATTTTCAATAGCAGAATCCTGTTCGTTCATAAAAAGTTTATAAAACATTCATGGCCTTTGAGTTGTGTAAATGTGGAGAAAGTGGTACAATACCTATATTCTATGCGAGTTAGGAGCAAAATATATTATGAGTGCATTGACTAAAATTTTTGGTACACACAGTGACAGAGAGTTGAAACGAATTACGCCCCTCGTAGATAAAGTGGAATCTTATCGTGACGAGATGAAGGCACTTTCGGATGAAGAATTACGGGGAAAGACAAAAGAATATAAGGAGCGTCTGGAAAAAGGAGAGACACTTGACGATCTGCTTCCGGAAGCGTATGCGACCGTACGTGAGGCAGCAAGCCGTGTGCTTGGCATGGAGCATTACAGAGTACAGATTATCGGTGGTATTATCCTGCATCAGGGACGTATTGCAGAGATGAAGACAGGTGAAGGTAAGACACTGGTATCTACACTTCCGGCTTATCTGAATGCGCTGGAGGGCAAAGGGGTATATATCGTCACCGTCAATGATTATCTGGCAAAACGAGATTCCGAGTGGATGGGAAAAGTTCATGAATTCCTCGGACTGACCGTTGGTGTTGTATTGAATGATATGAGCAACGATGAGCGCCGTGACGCTTACAATTGCGATATTACATATATTACAAATAACGAACTTGGATTTGATTACCTGCGTGACAACATGGTGATCTACAAGGAGCAGCTGGTACAAAGAGGTCTGCACTATGCGATCATCGATGAGGTCGATTCCGTATTGATCGATGAGGCGCGTACACCTCTTATTATTTCCGGTCAGAGTGGAAAGTCCACCAAATTATATGAAGCATGTGATATTTTAGCGCAGCAGCTGACACGTGGTGAGGATGTACCGGAGTATTCCAAGATGGATGCCATCATGGGAATTGAGCAGGAAGAAACCGGAGACTTTATCGTAAATGAAAAGGACAAACTGGTGAATCTGACACAGCAGGGTGTGGAAAAGGTTGAGAAATTTTTCCATATTGATAACCTGGCAGATCCGGAGAACCTGGAGATCCAGCATAATGTGATCCTTGCGCTCCGTGCACATTATCTGATGTTCCGCGATCAGGATTACGTGGTAAAAGAGGATCAGGTTATGATCGTTGACGAGTTTACCGGACGTATCATGCCGGGCCGCCGTTATTCCGATGGTCTGCATCAGGCAATCGAGGCAAAGGAGCATGTAAAGGTTAAGAGAGAGAGCAAGACACTTGCAACCATTACATTCCAGAACTTCTTCAATAAATTTGAGAAGAAAGCTGGTATGACCGGTACGGCTCTGACGGAGGAAAAAGAGTTCCGTGATATTTACGGCATGGACGTTATTGAGATTCCTACCAACCGTCCGATTGCACGTATCGATCATCAGGATGCGGTATATAAGACGAAGAAAGAAAAATTCAAAGCAGTTGTTGAGGAAGTCAAGGAAGCACATGAGAAGGGACAGCCGGTTCTGGTTGGTACCATCACGATTGAGACTTCCGAGCTGATCAGCGGAATGTTAAAGCGTGAGGGAATTCCGCATACCGTATTGAATGCAAAATTCCATGAGCAGGAGGCCGAGATCGTTGCACAGGCAGGACAGCACGGAGCGGTTACCATCGCTACGAACATGGCTGGTCGTGGTACCGATATCAAGCTGGACGAGGATGCACGTGAAGCCGGAGGTCTAAAGATCATCGGTACCGAGCGTCATGAATCCCGCCGTATCGATAATCAGCTGCGTGGTCGTGCCGGACGTCAGGGAGATCCGGGTGAATCCCAGTTCTTTATTTCTCTGGAAGATGATCTGATGAGACTGTTCGGTTCCGAGCGTCTGATGTCAGTATTTAACGCACTTGGTGTTCCGGAAGGTGAGCAGATTCAGCACAAGATGCTTACTTCTGCCATCGAGAAGGCACAGGAAAAGATCGAGTACAACAACTATGGTATTCGTAAGAATCTGTTAGAGTATGATCAGGTAAACAACGATCAGAGAGAGATCATTTACAAAGAGCGTATGTCCGTATTAAATGGAGACAGCATGCGTGATGCGATCTTTAAGATGATTCAGGAACAGGTGGAGAAATCAGTCGATACCTGTATTTCGAATGAGATTCCGCGCGAAGAGTGGAATTTAAATGAATTAAATGAAATTCTTCTGCCGGTGATTCCTCTTGAACCTGTTACAGAGAAAAATATCGAAGATATCAAGGATGTCAAAGAATTAAAGCAGCATCTGAAAGAACAGGCAGTGCTTTTATATGAAGCAAAAGAGACCGAATTCCCGGAGATCGAGCAGTTCCGTGAGCTGGAGCGTGTCGTATTGCTGAAGGTGATCGACCGCAAGTGGATGGATCATATCGACGATATGGATCAGCTCCGTCAGGGTATCGGATTACAGGCATACGGACAGAGAGATCCGCTGGTTGAGTATAAGATGGCCGGATTTGATATGTTCGATGAAATGATCGCGGGTATTCAGGAGGATACCATTCGTCTTCTCTATCATGTACAGGTAGAGCAGAAGGTAGAGCGTGAGCAGGTCGCAAAAGTAACCGGAACCAATAAGGACGAGAGTGCGGCAAAAGCACCGAAGAAGCGTGAACACGCCAAGGTATATCCGAATGATCCGTGTCCATGTGGCAGTGGTAAGAAATATAAGCAGTGCTGCGGACGTAAGGTTGTATAAAATCGAAGCAGATAACAAAAACGTGGAAACCATCATGGTTTCCGCGTTTTTTTGTAAAATCGTTCACTGCCTGACACTATTTTTGTTTCTTTGGAAATTTAGAATAAGAGTTGTTCTGTTTCATGCCGCCCCGGCACTCTGCAAGTTCGCTGACAGTGACGAGCTGATATCCGCGTCTGGTAAGTTCCGGAATGATTGTCTGGGAGGCAGTGGCGGTCGCTTTATACAGATCGTGCATCAGTACGATATCTCCATCCTTTACATGGTTCAATACGGCTTTCTGGGTACTTGCGGAATCCCGCGTTTTCCAGTCTAAGGTATCGATGGACCAGATGATGGAAGGCATTCCCACCCATGATTTGATGTTGGAACTGGTGGCACCTCCCGGTGGGCGCATCACAACCGGATTTATACCGATTACTTTTTTGACGGCACGATTGGTTTTGAAAACCTGTTTTTGAACTTCCTTTTTCCCAACCCGGGTCAGAATTTTGTGATCATAAGTGTGATTGCCAATCTGACACCCGTTGTCATAAGCCTTCTGTACGGTTTTGGAGTAAGTCGATACGCGGCTGCCCACCACAAAAAATGTGGCAACGGAATCATTTTTCTTCAGGGTTTTTAAAATAGTTGGGGTATAAACCGATGGTCCGTCGTCGTAAGTGAGGGCAACCATTTTCTTGTTTTTGTCTATTTTCCGTATCAGAACTCCCTTTTTATTAAAGTAACATAAGTAATGGGAAATATGCTTTTTCCCGGTAACTGCCTGTCCGTTTTTCCCGAAATAGTATTTGTTCTTGCCAACCTTTTTCCAACGGTTTTTCAGCTTTTTTCCATTCTGATAAAAATAGAAATGTCCGTTTTTATCATGGATAAGTCCCTGCAATACCGGTTTGGGATTTTCCGTGGAAGGAACCACCGGTGTTTCCGTTGGAATTTCGGAAGAAATTTCCGTGGAGTCATTTGCGGGCAATTCTGTATTCAGATCTGCCGCATGGATAGCAATCCGGCCTGAAACTATGGTTAATGTCAGGGTAAATAACAATATTCCAAGAGGAAATAAATGAAATTCTTTTCTTCTTTTCATACAAAATCTCCTTATCTTTTGTGACATGTATTTGCTGTTATCATACACACTTTACAGGCAAAAAGAAAGATGAGAACAAATGTTCTGATTAAGATAGACAAAGTCAGATCTTTGTAGTAAAATTAGCATATATGTGCAGACTATAAAGATATGGATTTTATCTTTTTTTCATGGAATAAAGTTAATTTTACGATAAATTTGAGAAGGGAGAGGCATTATGGAGTTCAAATTACATGCCCCATATAAGCCAACCGGTGACCAGCCGCAGGCAATTGAAAAATTAGTCAAAGGATTCAAAGAAGGCAACCAGTTTGAAACACTGCTGGGTGTGACCGGTTCGGGAAAGACCTTTACGATGGCAAATGTCATTCAGGCGCTGAATAAGCCGACGCTGATTATTTCCCACAACAAGACACTGGCGGGGCAGCTGTACGGAGAAATGAAAGAATTTTTCCCGGAGAATGCCGTTGAGTATTTTGTTTCCTACTATGATTATTATCAGCCGGAAGCGTATGTGCCGCAGTCGGACACTTATATAGCGAAGGATTCCGCGGTAAATGATGAGATTGATAAGCTGCGCCTTTCTGCCACGGCAGCGCTGGCGGAGCGAAAAGATGTCATTATCGTAGCATCCGTATCCTGTATCTATGGCATTGGTAGTCCGGATGACTATATGAACATGATGGTTTCCCTGCGTCCCGGAATGGAGATTGACCGCGATGATGTGATCAAGGGACTCATTGACATGCAGTACACGCGCAACGAGATGGATTTTAAGCGTGGTACGTTCCGGGTGCATGGCGATGTACTGGAGATTTTTCCAGCGAATAATACCGACACGGCGATCCGTGTGGAGTTTTTCGGAGATGAGATCGACCGGATTACGGAGGTGGATGTGCTTACCGGAGAGATCAAATGTATATTAAAGCATGCGGCTGTGTTTCCGGCATCCCATTATGTGGTGCCACAGGAAAAAATGAACGCAGCGTGTGACCGTATCGAGGCAGAACTGGAAGAGAGGGTCAGGTATTTTAAGGGTGAAGATAAGCTGCTGGAAGCGCAGCGTATCGCGGAGCGCACGAATTTTGATATTGAAATGATGAAGGAAACCGGATTTTGCAGCGGCATCGAAAACTATTCCCGCCATCTGGCAGGACGTGCCGAGGGAGAAATGCCGGAGACACTGATGGATTATTTTCCGGACGACTTTCTGATTATTGTGGATGAGTCCCACATTACGATTCCACAGGTGCGTGGAATGTATGCAGGGGATCGCTCACGGAAGCAGACACTGGTGGACTATGGATTCCGTCTGCCGTCCGCACTCGATAACCGCCCGCTTAATTTTGAAGAGTTTGAGAGCAAGATTGATCAGATGTTGTTTGTATCAGCTACGCCGAATGTCTATGAGAACGAGCATGAATTGCTGCGTGTGGAGCAGATTATCCGTCCGACTGGACTTCTGGACCCGGAGATTTCCGTGCGACCGGTTGAGGGGCAGATCGATGATCTGATCGGGGAAGTTAACAAAGAGACGAAAAATCACCATAAAGTGCTGATCACGACACTGACCAAGCGTATGGCGGAGGATCTGACACAGTATATGGGCGAACTTGGCATCCGTGTAAAATATCTGCACTCGGATATTGATACCTTAGAGCGTGCAGAGATTATCCGTGACCTGCGTCTGGACGTGTTTGATGTACTTGTCGGTATCAACCTGCTGCGGGAGGGACTGGATATTCCGGAGATTACGCTTGTGGCGATTCTGGATGCGGATAAGGAAGGATTCCTTCGTTCCGAGACTTCACTGATCCAGACCATCGGACGTGCGGCAAGAAACAGTGAGGGACATGTAATCATGTATGCGGATAAGATCACGGATTCCATGCGTGTGGCCATTGATGAGACGGAGCGCCGCCGCAAGCTTCAGCAGGCATACAATGAGGAACATGGAATCACACCGAAGACCATCCAGAAATCTGTGCGTGATCTGATTGCAATCTCCAAAAAAGTGGCAGCAGAGGAGATGGAATTTGATAAAGATCCGGAATCCATGAGCCGCAGGGAATTAGAAAAACTGATCGGGGACATCCAGAAGAAGATGAAGAAAGCTGCCGCAGAACTCAATTTTGAGGCGGCGGCAGAGTATCGTGACAAGATGGTAAAACTGAAAAATATGCTTCGGGATATTGAGGAATAGATAAAAGAGAGGAAACAAAATGCCGAAAAAACAGAGAAAATATATTAAAATACGAGGCGCCAACGAACACAACTTAAAATGCATCGATGTGGACATTCCGAGAGATGAGTTTGTTGTTCTGACCGGACTGTCAGGTTCCGGCAAGTCTTCGCTTGCGTTCGATACGATCTATGCGGAGGGACAGCGGCGCTATATGGAGTCTTTGTCTTCCTATGCAAGACAGTTCTTAGGACAGATGGAAAAACCGGATGTAGAGTCAATTGAGGGACTTCCGCCGGCAATCTCCATTGACCAGAAATCGACGAACCGAAACCCGCGTTCCACCGTCGGAACCGTGACGGAAATTTATGATTATTTTCGACTGCTGTATGCCCGCATAGGAATTCCACATTGTCCGAAGTGTGGACGTGCCATCGAGAAACAGACGATCGATCAGATGGTAGATGCCGTGATGAAACTGCCGGAACGCACACGCATCCAGATCCTTGCGCCGGTTGTGCGCGGGCGTAAGGGCGAACATCAGAAATTATTCGAGAAAGCAAAAAAAAGCGGTTATGTGCGTGTGATCGTGGACGGAAATATGTATGAACTTTCGGAAGAAATTCCGATGGATAAAAACATCAAACACAATATTGATATTGTGGTAGACCGTCTGGTGGTAAAACCCGGAATTGAAAAGCGTCTGACCGATTCCCTGGAAAATGTTTTTGAGCTGACTGAGGGAAATGCGATTGTAGATGTGGTGGACGGGGAACCAATGAATTTTTCCCAGAATTTTGCGTGCCCGGATTGCGGAATCAGTGTGGATGAGGTGGAACCGCGAAGCTTTTCGTTTAATAATCCGTTTGGTGCCTGTCCGGTCTGCTACGGACTCGGTTACAAGATGGAGTTTGATGAAAATCTCATGATTCCGGATAAGACACTGTCTATTTCCGAGGGGGCAATTCAGGTAATGGGCTGGCAGTCCTGCACCGATCCGTCCAGCTATACCTATGCTACCCTAAAAGCGTTGTCGGAAGGATATGGATTTTCTCTCGATACACCATATAAAGATCTGCCAAAAGAAATCCGGCATATGCTCATTCATGCGGAGATGGCCGGATATTAAAGGTGCATTATAAAGGACAGCGTGGAGAAGGCGTCTATGATCTGAACTGGGAAGGCCTTATTAAAAATGTCGAGCGCCGTTACCGGGAGACGGGATCGGACACGATGAAGCAGGAATATGAGCAGTTTATGCGTATTACACCGTGTGCTGCCTGCCATGGACAGCGTCTGAAGCAGAGTTCTCTTGCGGTTACGGTTGCAGACAAAAATATATATGAGATGACCGATATGTCGGTAAAGGATCTCGTGAAATATCTGGCGGAAATGCAGCTGACGGAACAGCAGCAGTTCATCGGCAATCAGATTTTAAAGGAAATCCGTGCCCGTGTGGGCTTTTTGCAGGAGGTAGGTCTGGATTATCTGACATTGACACGTGCGACCGGAACCTTGTCCGGAGGAGAGGCGCAGCGCATCCGCCTGGCTACCCAGATCGGTTCCGGACTGGTCGGCGTGGCATATATTCTGGATGAGCCGAGTATCGGACTGCATCAGCGGGACAATGACAAGCTGCTGCATGCACTGATGAATCTTAAGAATCTGGGAAATACGCTGATTGTCGTGGAACATGATGAGGATACCATGCGTGCGGCCGACTACATTGTGGATATTGGTCCGGCAGCCGGCGTCCATGGTGGAGAAGTCGTTGCGGCCGGTACTGCGGCAGATATCATGAAATGCAAAAAATCTATTACAGGTGCTTATCTGAGTGGCCGGATGAAGATTCCGGTACCATCGGAACGGCGCAGACCGACCGGATTTCTTACCATCAAAGGAGCGCGGGAAAATAATCTGAAAAATATTGATGTGCAGGTTCCGCTTGGTATCATGACCTGTATCACCGGAGTATCGGGATCGGGAAAGAGTTCCCTGACCAATGAAATTCTGTATAAGCATCTGGCGCGAACTTTAAACCGGGCACGCTGCATCCCCGGAGATCACGATGATATTCTGGGTGTGGAACAACTGGATAAGATTATCGATATTGATCAGTCACCGATCGGACGCACACCGCGTTCGAATCCGGCAACCTATACCGGTGTGTTTGACATGATCCGTGATCTGTTTGCGGCAACTCCGGATGCAAAGGCACGTGGATATAAGAAGGGACGTTTCAGTTTCAACGTCAAAGGCGGACGCTGTGAGGCCTGCAGCGGAGATGGTATCATAAAGATCGAGATGCATTTCCTGCCAGATGTGTATGTGCCGTGTGAAGTCTGCGGTGGCAGGCGCTATAACCGTGAGACACTCGAAGTGCGCTATAAAGGAAAGACGATCTATGACGTGCTGGATATGACGGTGGAAGAGGCATTGGAATTTTTCAAAAATGTACCAACGATCCACCGAAAGATTCAGACACTGTACGATGTCGGACTTCCTATGTAAAACTGGGACAGCCTTCCACAGAATTATCCGGAGGAGAAGCGCAGCGTATCAAACTTGCCACAGAACTGAGCAAACGAGGAACGGGAAAAACCATTTATGTACTGGATGAGCCAACCACCGGACTGCATTTTGCGGACGTACACAAGCTGGTGGAGATTCTTAGAAAGCTTTCGGACGGCGGAAATACCGTTGTCGTCATCGAGCATAATCTGGATGTCATAAAGACGGCTGATTATATCATTGATATGGGACCGGAAGGCGGTGACGGTGGCGGAACCGTGATTGCACAGGGGACTCCGGAGGAAATCTGCAAAGTTCCGGAATCGTATACCGGTCAGTTTTTAAAACCGTATCTGGAATCGAAGAACGTATAAAATAGCGAAAATGCACAGATTTTTGTCCCGGGAACAGAGAGATTCCTTAAAATTTAATTAAAATGCTTTAACCTATAAAAAAATGTTTGAAAAATGGGATGAATTGTATATAATGTTACTGTATGCATAAAAATATGATTAACTGCAGATTTGCGCCATAAACGCAGATCGAATTTTGATAAAGAAAGATAAAAAGAAAATAGGAAGGGGCATTCGGGATGATCGGATCAGATATCGGAATTGATTTAGGTACTGCGAGTATTTTAGTATATATTAAAGGAAAAGGTGTTGTATTAAAAGAGCCTTCCGTTGTTGCATTTGACAGAGATACCAATAAAATTAAAGCAATCGGTGAGGAAGCAAGACTGATGCTTGGAAGAACACCGGGAAACATTGTGGCAGTCCGTCCTCTTCGCCAGGGTGTGATTTCAGATTATACCGTCACAGAGAAGATGATCAAGTATTTCATCCAGAAAGCACTTGGAAAGAAGAGCTTTCGTAAGCCGCGCATCAGCGTCTGTGTACCGAGTGGTGTTACAGAGGTTGAAAAGAAAGCCGTAGAGGATGCAACTTATCAGGCAGGAGCCCGTGAAGTAGAGATTATTGAGGAACCAATTGCAGCAGCAATCGGTGCCGGTATTGATATTTCCAGACCATGCGGAAACATGATCGTAGATATCGGAGGAGGTACTTCGGATATCGCAGTCATTTCTCTGGGTGGTTCTGTTGTGAGCACTTCCGTGAAAATTGCAGGAGATGATTTTGACGAAGCTCTGGTCCGCTATATGAGAAAGAAACATAATCTTTTGATCGGTGAGCGTACCGCAGAAGATATCAAGATCAAAATTGGTACATGCTACCCACTGGCACAGAATGAGACGATGGATGTCCGTGGTCGTAATCTGGTAACCGGTCTGCCAAGAACCATTACGGTAAGCTCTGAGGAGACAGAGGAAGCTCTGCGTGAGGCAACATTACAGATTGTGGAAGCTGTACATTCCGTACTGGAGAAAACTCCACCGGAACTGGCGGCAGACGTTGCAGACAGGGGAATTGTCCTGACAGGTGGCGGCTCCTTGCTTCGTGGTCTGGAGGAACTGATTGAAGAACGTACCGGAATCAACACGATGACGGCAGAGCATCCTATGACCTGTGTAGCAATCGGAACCGGAAAATATGTAGAATTCCTCGCAGGAAAAAGAGACGAGGATTAATGCATAAAGTGCGCATTTATGCGCACTTTTTATCGCATGTCTATAAAGATCGTGAGGCATTGGCCGATATAAATTAAAACTGTGAAAATTGAGGTGTCATAAATGGTAAAAGGATTGTATACCGCCCATACGGGAATGGTAAACGAAATGAAGCGTCTGGATATTCTGGCAAATAATCTGGCAAACGCAGACACAACAGCATATAAAAAAGAAGGAACGACGAGTCGTACTTTTGCCGATGAGATGTCTTTGCGCATTAAGGATTCTTCTAACATGGGGATTCCGAAAAAGCTTGGAGATATTACATATGGGGTTCACCTTGGACAGGTATATACGGATTATTCCACGGGAAATTTCAAGGTGACAGATAACACCACAGATTTTGCGATTGAAGGAAACGGCTTTTTTGCCGTGGCATTCACGGACAAGCAGGGAAATACTTCCGTGAAGTATACGCGGGATGGAGCCTTTACCGTAAATAAAGAGGGGTATCTGGTGACGAAGGATGGCGATTATGTTTTAAATGCCACTGGTGCAATGAATGGCGATCCGGGTCAGAATAATTATATACGTCTGGATCCAAATGCTTCGATTACTGTGAATAAACTGGGATACGTCATGCAGAATAACCAGATTGTCGGAACGATCGGCATGGTGGATGTGGATAATTATGACTATCTTGAAAAATACGGTGAGAATCTGTATAACCTTCTTCCGGGAGGAAACCGGATTGCAACAGATGCCAATATAGAGCAGGGCACACTGGAGACCTCCAATGTAAATGTTGTAAATGAGATGGTAAATATGATTACAATTCAGAGAGCCTATGAGGCAGGACAGAAGGTAATCACTTCCATAGATGGAACACTTGACCGGGCAGTTAACAATGTCGGTAAAGTATAATAGCCGCTGAAAGACCGCAAGGAGGAAATAGAAGCGTATGATGAGATCACTTTATACTGCGGCAACCGGAATGATTGCGCAGCAGACAAATCTGGATACAATTTCAAATAACCTGTCCAATGTGAATACGACAGGTTATAAGACGGAACGTACCGAGTTTAAATCTTTACTGTACCAGACACTGCAGACAAAGACAACGACGGCAAATGGTGCCAATAAACCGGTAGGTGCACAGGTAGGACTCGGAACCAGAGTGGCAGCGACCATGTCCAACTATACGCAGGGGGCGCGTGAAGAGACAGAGATCCCGACCGATTTTGCACTGGAAGGAAAGGGATTCTTTGCAGTGCGGGGTGTGGATGGACAGACATATTACACCAGAAACGGTAACTTCTCCTGGAGTCAGGATTCGAATGGAAACACAATTCTGGCAACCTCAGAGGGGCTTCCGGTATTGGATTCCAGAGGAAATACCATTCGTGTGCCGAGAGGCGTATCTTCGGAAAGCATGGTATTTTCGAGCAATGGAACGATTGGCTATAAAGATGCAACCGGCAATGTAGTGTCATTAAACCAGTCTTTTGGAATCTATCAGTTTAACAATCCGGCAGGCTGGAGAAAATGTCAGGAAGCAAACTTGCAGCGACTGCAGCTTCGGGAAATCCGATGCTGGAGGGACAAAATGCAGGATTGACGAAGACCGGTGTATATCAGGGCTACATCGAAGCTTCAAATGTACAGGTTGCTGATGAGATGGTAAATATGATCATTGCACAGCGCGCATATGAATTAAATTCCAAGGCAATCACGACCTCGGATTCCATGCTGGAGACGGCAAATAACCTGAAACGATAGGCAGCGATTCGGAATTACTTACATAAGAGGGATATACTATGGATATTTCATCAATCAGTACAAATTATACGGTTGCAAATGCAGACAAAAGTGCAGAGCAGAGCAATTCTCTTCAGAGTTCATTAAAGAATATTTCATCGGACTCTTCAGAGGAACAATTAAAAGGTGTCATCAAAGATTTTGAATCTTATTTTGTGGAGCAGGTCATCAAACAGATGAAAGATACATTTACTTCGGATGATGACGAGGATTCTACGATGTCACAGTACAAAGATCTGTATATGGATCAGGCAATCGAGACGGTAGCAGATGAAATGGTGGATCAGATCGGAGAAAGCTATACACAGACACTGTATGAGCAGATGAAACGTAATATTGGCCAGTAGTAGCATCAGCACAAAGAAAAGAGGAGAGACTGTTTACAACAGTCTCTTTTTTAGAGAATGGGGAACATATTTTGGAAGAGAATCTTGAGAGCATTGAAGGATATGTAGATCACATCATCTATCGAAATGCAGACAACGGATATACCGTACTTGTTCTGGTGTGTAACGAAGAAGAAGAGACTTGTGTGGGGGTATTTTCGGATATTGCCGAGGGAGAAAACATTAAGGCAAAGGGAAGTTATACAGAACATCCGACTTACGGCAGACAGTTTCAGGTAAAGAGTTTCGAAGAAAAGGCACCACAGGATGAGGTAGCAATTGAGCGGTATCTGGGATCAGGGGCGATCAAAGGGATCGGAATTGCCTTAGCGGCAAGGATTGTGCGAAGATTCAAGGCAGATACCTTCCGTATTATTGAAGAAGAACCGGAGCGGCTGGCGGAGATCAAAGGCATCAGCCAGAGAAAGGCGATGGAAATCGCGGATCAGGTGAATCAGAAAAAAGATCTCCGGCAGGCAATGATTTTTTTGCAGCAATACGGGATCAATACCACACTTGCAGTGAAAATATATAAAACATACGGGCAGGAAATATACGGAATATTGAAAGAAAATCCATATCGTATGGCAGATGATGTGGAAGGGGTCGGATTCCGCACGGCAGATGAGATAGCATCCCGTGTGGGAATCCGCACCGATTCCGATTTCCGGATTCGAAGCGGTATCCAGTATGTGCTGCTGCAGGCTGCCGGAGAGGGGCATACCTATCTGCCGATGCAGGAACTGACGCAGCGGGCAAGCCGGCTTCTTGAGGTAGACCCGGAGCACATCGAGCAGCATTACATGAATCTGGCGATGGATCGCAAGATCATTATGCGCCAGGTGGAAGACAGTACGCAGATCTATGCGGCAACCTATTTTTATATGGAGGCAAATACCGCTACCCGTCTGACACAGCTGAATGCTGTGTTTGATGTTCCGGATATCGAAATTGAGGACAGAATCCGAAAGATTGAAAAGAAGACGGGAATGGATCTTGATGAGCATCAGGTAGAAGCGGTAAAGGAAGCCGTAAGAAACGGTGTTCTCGTGATTACCGGAGGTCCCGGAACGGGAAAAACAACGACGATCAATACGATCATCCGGTATTTTGAATTATCCGGAGAAGATATTATGCTGGCGGCACCGACCGGACGGGCAGCAAAGCGCATGAGCGAAACCACCGGGTATGAGGCACGGACGATTCACCGGATGCTCGAACTGAATGGCGGAATGGAAGGAAATGCCGGATTTGAGCGCAATGAACAAAATCCGCTGGAGACCAATCTCATCATTATTGATGAGATGTCGATGGTGGATATTTCCCTGATGAATTCCCTTCTGAAAGCAATTCTACCGGGCACGCGTCTGATCCTGGTGGGAGATGTGAATCAGCTGCCGAGTGTAGGGGCGGGAAGTGTGCTGAAGGACATTATTGATTCGAAGATGTTTCCTACGGTAATGCTGACAAAAATTTTCCGACAGGCAAGCACCAGTGATATTATTGTCAATGCGCATAAGATTAACCGGGGAGAAAAAGTCAGTCTGGATAACAAGAGCATGGATTTCTTTTTCCTGAAGCGTTATGAGGCAGATAAAATTATCAACGTTACGCTGCAGCTGATCAAGCAGAAACTTCCGAAATTTGTGGGGGCGAGCGAATACGATATCCAGGTGCTTACGCCTATGCGGAAAGGGCTGCTCGGAGTAGAACGTCTCAATACGATTCTGCAGATGTATCTGAACCCGCCATCGGACAGAAAAAAGGAGAAAGAGCATGGGGCGATCGTTTTCCGGGAAGGCGATAAAGTCATGCAGATCAAAAATAATTATCAGCTGGAATGGGAGATCCGCAGCAAATATGGACTCTGCATAGACAAAGGAACCGGGGTGTTTAACGGAGATACCGGAATTATTGAAGAGATCAATGATTTTGCAGAGACCATCACGGTAAATTTTGATGAAGGGCGTATGGTGGAATATTCGTACAAACTGCTGGATGAGCTGGAACTTGCGTATGCTGTGACGATCCATAAATCACAGGGATCGGAGTATCCGGCCGTTGTCATTCCGCTTCTTTCCGGACCCCGCATGCTTATGAACCGGAATTTATTGTATACGGCGGTTACAAGAGCAAAGAAATGTGTTACGATAGTGGGAGACGACACAACATTTGAGCAAATGATTGAGAATAATTCCCAACAGAGACGCTACAGCGGTCTGAAGGACCGGCTGTTGGAAAATAAGGAGGAAGCGTAAATGAAAGCACAGATTTTAACGGAAGATCAGATTCCGGAAGCGCTCAGTATTGCAAGGGGTGTCTTTGATTACTGTCTGCGTGCGCGGATCACGGATCTGGAAATGATTCATATATTTCTGCAATATACGGAAAACACAAACATCCGGAACATGATTGCAGAAGGAACTCTCACCATGTGGGGAATTTTTGAACAGGGGCATATGATCGCCATGTCAGGAATGCAGAAAGAGGGACATATTACCATGCTGTATGTGCTTCCGGTATTCCAGCGCAGAGGATGTGGCAGATGTCTGTTGGAAGAAATGAAGGCGTATGCGGCAAATCAATATCAGTTACAGAGGGTGACGTTATCGGCAATGCCGGCATGGACAGCGGATTATTTCACAAAACGCCGGTTTCATCCAATGGAGGTAACACAGCCGTGTTCATTTGTTCCGATGCAGGCAAAAACCGTGGCACGCGCGATATATGAAAAGAAAGAAATTCCATCCGGCGTGATACTCGGAACCAGCATTGGCGGTCTGGCAGTCTGTGCGGCAGTTGCTGTCGGGTTCATGGTATTGTGGATGCATGGAATTGTATAATATGTATATTTATTCATAAAATATGTCACTTTTTCTCTTGCAAAAAAGGTTGAAAAAAGTGACGATTTGTGATAAAATTTTTACAATTTAGGTAAAGCTAACTCAAGGTAAAAAAAAGAGATTCTCTCTTTTTTGCCAAGATGCAAGAAAGGCAGGGCAAAGAATGAAAGCTTTTTTGATACTGGAAGACGGAACCGTGTTTACAGGTACAAGCATTGGTTCTACACGCGAAATCATCAGTGAGATCGTATTTAATACCTCAATGACCGGATATTTAGAGGTACTTACAGATCCGTCCTATGCAGGACAGGCGGTTGTGATGACGTATCCGCTGATCGGAAACTACGGAATTACATCGGATATGGAATCCGCCAGACCGTGGCCGGACGGATATATTGTAAGAGAGCTTTCACGTATGCCGAGCAATTTCCGCTGTCAGGGAAGCATTCAGGATTTCCTGACAAAGCACGACATTCCGGGAATTGCAGGAATTGATACCCGTGCGCTTACCAAGATTCTCCGTGAAAAGGGAACCATGAACGGAATGATCACGACAAACGAAAATTATAATCTGGATGAAATTCTTCCAAAACTGAAAGAATATACAACCGGAAATGTTGTGGATAAAGTTACCTGCAGCGAGAAGAACGTATTAAAGGGAAGCGGAAAGAAAGTTGCACTGATGGATTTCGGTGCGAAGAACAATATCGCAAAATCGTTAAATGCCCGTGGCTGTGAGGTGACGATTTATCCGGCACACACATCGGCGGAGGAAATTCTCGGAGCAATCCGGATGGCATTATGCTCAGCAACGGACCTGGAGATCCGAAAGAGTGCACAGCGATTATTGAAGAATTAAAGAAACTGTATGCAAGTGACGTACCGATCTTTGCCATCTGTCTCGGTCATCAGCTCATGGCACTGGCCAACGGAGCGGATACACACAAGATGAAATACGGACACCGTGGTGGAAACCATCCGGTGAAAGATTTGTCAACCGGTCGTGTTTACATTTCTTCCCAGAACCATGGGTATGTGGTAGATACCGATACCCTTGATCCGAAGGTTGCAAAGCCTGCATTCGTCAATGTCAATGACGGAACCAACGAGGGCTTAGAGTATGTCGGAAAGAATATTTTCACCGTGCAGTTCCATCCGGAAGCATGCCCGGGACCACAGGACTCTTCGTACCTGTTTGACCGCTTTATTCAGATGATGGGAGGGAATCAGTAATGCCAAGAAATAAAGATATCAAAAAAGTATTAGTAATCGGTTCGGGACCAATCGTCATCGGACAGGCAGCCGAGTTTGACTACGCAGGAACACAGGCATGCCGTTCCTTAAAGGAAGAAGGCGTGGAGGTATGTCTGGTAAACTCCAACCCTGCCACCATCATGACCGACAAGCAGATTGCGGATCAGGTATACATTGAGCCTCTGACACTTCCGGTTCTTGAAAAAATTATTTTAAAGGAAAAACCGGACAGCATCCTTCCAACACTCGGTGGACAGGCTGGATTAAATCTGGGTATGGAACTGGCAGAGTCCGGCTTTTTAGAAGAGCACGGAGTAAAACTGATTGGTACAACCGCAGAGACCATTTTTAAGGCAGAGGATCGTCAGGCATTTAAGGATACCATGGAAAAAATCGGTGAGCCTTGTGCAGCTTCCCAGGTTGTAAATACCGTAGAAGACGGTATCAAGTTTACTAATACGATCGGATATCCGGTTGTGCTCCGCCCGGCATTTACCCTCGGCGGAAGCGGTGGCGGTATCGCCCATAACGAGCAGGAACTGGTCGATATCTTAAGCAACGGACTCCGTTTAAGCCGTGTCGGTGAGGTACTGGTTGAGCGCTGTATCGCAGGATGGAAGGAAGTCGAGTACGAAGTAATGCGTGATGCGAACGGAAACTGCATCACCGTATGTAACATGGAAAACATCGATCCGGTTGGTGTGCATACCGGAGATTCCATTGTAGTGGCACCTTCCCAGACACTCGGGGATAAAGAGTACCAGATGCTTCGTAGTTCTGCATTAAACATCATCAATGAGTTAAAAATCACCGGTGGGTGTAACGTGCAGTATGCATTGAATCCGGATTCTTTTGAGTACTGTGTCATCGAGGTAAACCCTCGTGTATCCCGTTCTTCCGCTCTTGCCTCTAAGGCAACCGGATACCCGATCGCAAAGGTTACCGCAAAGATTGCATTAGGCTATACACTTGATGAGATCAAGAATGCCATCACACAGAAGACCTATGCAAGTTTCGAGCCGATGCTTGACTACTGTGTAGTGAAGATTCCGAGACTTCCGTTTGATAAATTCCTCACTGCAAAGAGAACGTTAAGTACACAGATGAAAGCAACCGGAGAGGTTATGAGTATCTGTGATAACTTCGAGGGCGCACTGATGAAAGCCATCCGTTCCCTGGAGCAGCATGTGGACAGCCTTATGTCCTATGATTTTACCGGACTGTCCGATGAAGCGTTGGAGGCACAGCTTCATGTGGTCGATGACCGCAGAATCTGGGTGATCGCAGAGGCACTGCGCCGCGGTGTTTCCTATGATCATATTTATGAAATTACCAAGATCGACCGCTGGTTTATCGATAAGCTGGCAATCCTGGTAGAGATGGAGCAGCGCTTAAAGAGTGAGGAGCTGACCGTAGATCTGTTAAAAGAAGCAAAGAGAATCGAGTTCCCGGACAACGTCATCGCAGAGCTTACCGGAAAGACCGAGGAAGAGATTAAACAGATGCGTTATGCAAACGGTATCGTTGCAGCATATAAGATGGTGGATACCTGTGCCGCAGAGTTCGCCGCAGAGACACCGTATTACTACAGTGTTTACGGAAGTGAGAACGAGGCTGCAGAGACCACACCGCAGAAAAAGGTTCTGGTTCTTGGTTCCGGTCCGATCCGTATCGGTCAGGGTATCGAGTTTGATTTCTGTTCCGTACATTGTACATGGGCATTTGCAAAGGAAGGCTGGGAGACTGTCATTATCAACAACAACCCGGAGACCGTTTCCACCGACTTTGATATTGCAGACAAGCTGTATTTTGAGCCGTTGACCGCAGAGGATGTCGAGTCCATCGTAAATATTGAGAAACCGGACGGAGCTGTTGTACAGTTCGGTGGACAGACAGCGATCAAACTGACAGAGGCGCTTATGAAGATGGGCGTTCCGATTCTTGGAACAAAGGCAGAGGATGTCGATGCCGCAGAGGATCGTGAGCTGTTTGATGAGATTCTTGAAAAGACGCATATTCCGAGAGCTGCCGGTGGAACCGTATTTACCGCAGAGGAAGCCAAAGAGGTTGCCAACCGTCTCGGATATCCGGTACTTGTCCGTCCTTCCTATGTACTCGGTGGACAGGGCATGAAGATTGCATTCAATGATGAGGAGATCGAGGAATTCATCGGAATCATCAACCGTATCGCGCAGGATCATCCAATCCTTGTAGATAAATATTTACAGGGTAAGGAGATCGAGGTCGATGCTGTATGTGACGGAACGGATATTCTTATCCCTGGTATTATGGAGCATATCGAGCGTACCGGTGTGCACTCCGGAGACAGTATTTCCGTATATCCGGCTCCAACGATCAGCGAGAAAGTAAAGGATACCATCGTAGAATACACGAAGCGTCTGGCACAGGCATTGCATGTCGTTGGTCTGATCAATATCCAGTTTATCGCCATGAACGAGGAAGTATATGTCATTGAGGTAAATCCACGTTCTTCCAGAACCGTGCCGTACATCAGTAAGGTGACGGGTATTCCGATCGTCGATCTGGCAACGAAGGTTATCATCGGAAATACGATCCGTGGTCTGGGCTATGAGCCGGGACTTGCACCAGTGCAGATTATATCGCAATCAAGATGCCGGTATTCTCCTTTGAGAAACTGCGTGGGGCAGAGATCAGTCTGGGACCGGAGATGAAATCTACCGGTGAGTGTCTGGGTATCGCAAAGACATTCAATGAGGCACTGTATAAAGCATTCCTTGGAGCAGGTGTACAGCTTCCGAAATACAAGCAGATGATTATGACGGTAAAGGATGCCGATAAGCCGGAGCTGTCGGTGTGGCAAAGCGTTTTGAGGCACTCGGCTACAAAATCTACGCAACACGAAGCACTGCAAAGTATCTGCAGGAGCACGGCGTCAATGCACTGCGTGTCAATAAGATTTCGCAGGAGTCACCAAATGTAATGGATCTGATCCTTGGTCACAAGATCGACCTTGTCATCGATACACCGACACAGGGTAACGGTGATAAGACAAGAGACGGATTCTTAATCCGCCGTAATGCGATTGAGACCGGTGTGTACTGTATTACCGCTATGGATACCGCAAATGCGCTGGCACGTTCTTTAGAGACCGCTCATGGGGAGCTTACTCCAGTGGATATTGCAACGGTTAAGAATATGTAAGATAAAATAAAAACAGTCCCTTACCAATAGGTACAGGGGCTGTTTTTACATATAAAATTTTATTTGTCCAGATGCTGTTCGATAAGAACCAGAATCACATAGGCAATTAGGGAATAGAGAACAAATAAGACACATTGGTTTACGAAAAAACCAATATCAGCCGGATCACGGAACTGATGAATAAACTGGTTTATCCCCAACAGAGGACAGATACATCCGACAGGTACCACAATTTTCCGGAGAAAGTGAATGATTTCCTGTTTATGTCGCTTTCCGCTCAATAAAACAAGGGAGCAACAGATTCCGATGTAAATGAGGAGTGTTGGAACATCCCAAAGCTCCAACATATCCGGCGAAAATACATGCGTAAATATTGCAAGCAGCCCAGTCAGGAGCAACAGAATAACACCCGCTGCAAAGGGAAGGATGGTAGAGCGCTGTTGTTTTTGATTGTCTTCTAAAAGGTTCATCATATTTTCCTCCGCTTTCATAGAATAGATTTCCGGTGTTAGTTTTTCACCGGAGAGAAGTTCATTGACATTGATATCAAGAGAAGCACAAAGTTCGTTTAAAATCGAGGTGTCGGGAACGCTGTTTCCGTTTTCCCATTTAGATATGGTTTTATCACTGACGCGATCCGGTCACCGAGATCTTTCTGCGTGAGTCCTTTGGCTTTTCTGGATTGTTGTATAAATTCGCCAATATTATTTTGTGACATAGTGGAACCTCCTTCGTAAGAGACAGTTGCTGCAGCATCTGTCTGTTTTCAGTATAGAAGAAACGTGCAGAGAATACAATCTATGAGTTGGAGAGTTGGAGGTTCGTTGTCTCAGAGAAAGAGAAGGACGGTTCTGTCGAAAGAATTCTCCCAAAAGGAGAATCTGAAAGAAATGGCTTTCAAAAAGGAATCACTCATTTTATAATAGAATGAACAGACAAGAGAGGATACAAAATATGGACAAGAAAAATGAATATCAGGATGAGGGATTAAAGGGCAATGAAAGAATAGAAGATGCAATTTTTGCGCTTCAGAAAGAAGCCACACAGGAGCAGCTTGCACATACGTTGACGGTGATCCGGCGGCGGATGAAAGAGGGAGGACAACTGATCGTTGCAGTGGAACCGGATCCGGCACAGGCACAAATGAAGTTACAGACAGTGAGAACTCCGGATGGTAAAATCTGGTGGTCGGCATTTACCAGCTTTGAGGAAGAATTAAAAGGTGCAGATCAGGTGAAGTCGACATTTTTATCAGAGATCGGCAGGATGTTTGAAGCAGCACTTACTGTGCCGGAGATTGCAGGGATTATTATCAATCCCTGGAACCGGACAATCATGCTGGATAAACATCTGATCCGGATTATTATGCCGGATTGAAAATTTTTATATTTTTGTCCATATGCCGTTCCGGTGAATTTTTATTACAGCGAAGAGGAAGGTAAAATTTATTTTCACGGCGCGGCGGTCGGACATAAGGCAGATGCACTTAAAAAAGATGACAGAGTATGTTTTACCGTTTACGGGAATGAAATGGTCAAAGAAGAACCGTGGACTCCGTTTTTACAGAGTGTGGTAGTATTCGGGAGATGCCGGATTCTCGAAGACAGAAACCGGACAATAGATCTGGTGAGACAGATTGCAAAAAAGTATTACCCGGATGATGCTCTGATAGAAGGAGAAATTGCCCAGTCTGGAAGAGCCGTACAGGTTTACGAAATTACGATCGAGCATCTCAGCGGAAAAGAAATTCAGGAGCGCTGATAGATAAGGGAATGAGAAATAGAAAAAGTAAGCCTGCAAAGATGCGCACCCCGCGGAGCGAAAGATTATGCAACACATCCGCCCGGGTGCAAAAGTGTGCGGCAGTTTTTCCATATTTTTCACCTATTTTTGTAAGGACAGGGTTGGTAAAAATATCGTTTCGTCCCTCGGCAAACGGTCCTCAGGATTCCGGTTGGCAGTTGTATTTCTGTAAATATTCTCTGGCAACTTTCTGCTGCTGGAAGACATGGGTTTCGATCTGGTTTACCGCAGGCTTTACGGTTGCAAAGTGCTGGATGTCCAAATAACGGTCCGGACCGAAATTGGATACACCGATGGCGCGCAGTTTTCCGGCCTTATACAGTTCTTTCATCGCGCGGTAAGTGCCGTAATAATCGCCAAACGGCTGGTGAATGAGCAGCAGATCCAGATAGCTGGTCTGTAATTTTTCCATGGATTCCAGAATGGATGCCTTTGCTTTTTCATAGCCGGCATTGGTGATCCATACTTTGGTTGTCAGGAAAAATTCTTCACGCGGCAGACCGCAGGAAGCGAGTGTGGCACTACACCTTCTTCATTGTAATACGCCTGTGCAGTGTCGATGCTTCGGTAGCCGATTTCAATGGCATCGAGCACGCAGTGCTTCGTGTCTTCCGGCGGTGTCTGGTAAACACCATATCCGAGTTTTGGCATTTTGATTCCGTTGTTTAAGGTAACATATTCCACGTTTCGTTCCTCCTTGCTTTTTCCTATTTACGAAGTGTGACATTTTTTGAAATGTAAGATTGCTTTCTGATTATGACTTTATTATGAGGTGACGAGAGCGATCCACGGATTAGAAATTAAAATCTTTTTAATTTAGGAGACACATATTTATGTTCCATTCAAAACTTAAAGAAACTCTTAATCATTCTATCGCAAAAGTTACATCTGATAGAGATTCTTTTGTTTCTCATCCGGAAAAAGATTTTTGCGTGTCCGAGAACTCTCTCCGGAGCAGATTATTTTGTCCCTTAGTTCTTAAGGTGAATCCTTTACCAAGCGTGAATTCCTGGATTTTTTTCAAATGTCAGCAGATGCCCCTTCTATATCCGTCTTAAATCAAAGATGCTCCCAGAAACTTTGGAAACCTTATTAATAGTTTTTTGCACCGTTTTTCTCAAGTATAAGGGAGTGCCTTTTTGGTGTCAACCTATACACCGTACTCCCACTCACATTGACCGCTAATCTTATTAATTATGATTTTTTCACGATTATCTCGTTTATATTTTCAATATTTTTACGGAAAATATAAATATAGTAATTTTATTATATAATTTTTATGAAAACACTATATTTTATAGGATGATTTGAAAGGATAAGGTGATTCCAATGTACTCTTCAAAATTATATATTTTTTAAATTATGTAGCTATTCTTATATAAAAGAGATGGATATTAAAGGGAGGATTCTTTATGAATAAACGAATAATTTCTGTATTATTAATCATTTGTCTTACTTTTTCTACATCTGCAACTGTATTTGCACAGAATACAAGTTCCACCTATATACAAAATGAACAGGGTAAAAGTATTTCCTATATTGGGGATTACAAATTAGTTTTATGGGATTCTGGAAATATCGTATACGCAGAGCAATATAATTCACAAGATAATTTGATTGCGTCCGCTACAGCAAACAGAAGCAACGGAGAAATTATTGCATCAGATGCTTTTGCTAACGATAGATTTAATGTGAATGATATTATTGAGACTATATCAACCGATATTTTGCCGTCAACTTATTCATTTAACAGATTGGTACATTTCCTGTCTATAATAGAGTAAATTTAGATAGACATAGTATGTATTTATATGAGAATATCGGTTCAGCTGTTCACACAACATATTCTATCAGAACATTTAGTGGAACTGTTGCCGCATTAGCAGTTGGTATTGCCACTGGTATGGCTGTTCCTTCTTCAATAGCAAGTAGAATAGTAGCTGCTATAATTTCTGCTGGGCTTGGTGTTGTTAGCGGTGATATACTTAATATTGGTACAAAAATAACCTTAGCTGCTGACAAATATAACTTAAAATATTATGGAAAAGACAGCAAAACAGGTAAAAAATCTACTACATATAGCAAGACATGTAAGTATATAATTACCGATGAGGAAAGCAACAAAATTAATAAGGTATACTATGAGGGTGGTGGTTATTATGATTCCAATAATAAGAACGCTACATCCTTACTTATGCAATACATTGTCCCAAATTTATATGGTAATGATTATGAATGGGATCAATGGTCATGATAATCTATCTATTGTTTTTAATATGCATGATCGTTTATTATGGAAAAATGATGTATAGAAATTATCAAAAAGAACTTCCTTTAGGATATGGGCAAAATAAAATCGTGTATTTTATGATCCTGCTATGTATCATAATCGGTCAATACACCATTCCTTCTGCCTGGGGACGACTGAGTGTAATTTTAATATTCGGAGTTGCATTCTTTTTGATCTATGCAATGATTGGTCTCCATAATAGAAAGAATCATTCCGGAGAATTATTTCGCTTATATCAAAAAGAAGTCACCACAGCAAAGAGGTGTATAATCATAGGCACAGGAGTTGTTGTAGTTGCTTTATTTTTGGTCTGTTTTATAAAAAAATAAACTAAATCTGCCTCCGGATGACAAGCCTCCTCGCTTCATAAGAGGCATCCATCTGCCGTGCATCTGCTCCACCAGTGTCCGTGCAATGAAAGCCCAAGACCGGTCGCATTTTTGGCATTTTCCACGGTATAGAAGCGGTCAAAAAGCCTGCCGACTTCCACTTCACTGAGTGCTGCCGCTGTATTGGAAAAGGTGATGATGCCGTCTTCGGAAAGCGTGATGGAAAGATCCCCGTCACTGTATTTTACGGCATTGTTTAACAGGTTGGAAAAGACGCGCGATAAGGCGGACGGATCGAGCGTGCGCAGCACGGTATGGTCGGTTATGGTAATGTCCGGCGTGATCCGGTGTCTTTTGAGCACCACATACATTGCGGCAATGCTTCCCTCTAAAATGCGGTTTACCGACACTTCCTGCAGGGGCTGTGCCAAAGGCACAGACAGGACAACTGAATACCGGAACAGTTCTTCCGTCAGTTGTGTCATCACCTTTGTGCATTCCCGGATGATGGCAACATACTGGCGGGAGACAGCAGATAACGGTTCCTTTTCCAAAAGTTCCAGGTAGCCGCAGATGGTAGTCAGCGGTGTGCGCAGATCGTGGGAAATGCTGGTGATGGAAGTCTGCAACTGGGTATTTCCCTGTTTAAAACAATGCTGCATGGCACGGAGCTGTTCCAGGGACTGGTTGAGCGTATCCGCCAGAAGACACAAATCTTTATCCCGGCAGGAAAGTGTAATCGGTGTATTGGTGTCGGTATTTAATTTCTCCGGAAGGGCGGCATGGATTTCCAGTGCCACCTTCTTTGCCAGATGTAATCGGATACATAATAAAAGGACAAGAACCGCCAGTACCACGATACAACTTTCCAGCCACAATTCCATAAAATTCTCCTATTTTAAATCTTTTTTCCCGAAAATAAGGATGCCGGCCCCGGTGCTCAGAAACAGCAGCAGTCCGTCATATGCAATGAGTACACCATAGTTTTCAATCGGTGTATCGGATACCTGAACAATCTGATAAAACTGGCAGGTTGGGAGAATATCATACAAAAAAGTATAGATTTTGCGTTTTGTGCCGGTCAGATATTGATCATTTCGTTCCCGGTCAACCTTAATGAGTTTGCATGAGGCTTCATCAGTATATGCGAAGGCTTCTGTATATTCGGGCGTGGATACTTCAGATTTTCTTAAGGATATCTTAGAATTTCATACACAGGACGTTCACAGTTGGCTGATAACCTGTAACAAGCAAAAAGAAAGGAATAAATGAAAAGGGAATGAAACTACAAAAAGAAAAGCAGCCGTACAGCTGCTGCTCCTTGCAGCAGCAATGCTTATGGTTTGTTATGGCGCGATGCGTGGAGAGGCAGCCACGGTATTCTCCAAAGCAATTAAATTATGTCTGGAGTGTGTTGGCATTGGATAAAAAAAGCATAAGGCATCACATGTTCTTGCACATGTCCGTGGGTGGATTCAGGCTGTGGCAACGATTCTTACGAATATTCATCTGCCGAATTTTTTTAAGGGAGAGATCTACCGTGGTAATGCAAAGACGGTCTGTGTGCCGGGACTAAACTGCTATTCCTGTCCAGCAGCAGCGGGAGCGTGTCCGATTGGGGCCTTTCAGGCAGTGGTTGGTTCATCAAAATTTAAGTTTTCATATTATATAACCGGTTTCCTGATTTTGGCAGGGGTTCTGCTGGGACGGTTTGTGTGTGGTTTTTTGTGTCCGTTTGGATGGTTCCAGGAACTTTTGCATAAGATTCCATTTAAAAAAATATCCACCCGGAAGTTAAAGCCGCTTCGGTTTATCAAATATGGAATTCTTTTGGTTTTCGTTATTCTGCTTCCTATATTGGTGACGAACCAGCTGGGAATGGGGGACCCATTTTTTTGCAAATACCTCTGTCCACAGGGAGTATTAGAGGGGGCACTTCCACTTTCGATTGCAAATGCAGGCATCCGTGCGGCATTGGGAAAGCTGTTTACATGGAAGGCCGGAATACTGGTTGCGGTCGTGTTGTTAAGCCTTATGTTTTATCGCCCATTCTGCAAATGGATCTGTCCGCTTGGCGCAGTCTATGCGCTTTTTAATAAAGTATCTCTTTTATAGATGCATATAGATACCGGTAAATGTGTATCTTGCGGCAAATGTGCCGGTGTCTGTAAAATGGATGTGGATGTGGTCCGGCATCCAAATCATACGGAATGTATACGCTGCGGAGCATGTGTGAAGGAATGTCCGGTAGAAGCAATCAGTTATAAGTATGGATTTGCGGAAAAATCAAAAAAGAAGAAGGAGACTAATTAAAATGAAAAAACTTACAGTAATGTTACTGGTTATGACTCTGGTATTTGGACTTGCCGCTTGTGGCAATGCCTCGGAAAAAGGCAGCAATGTGACGGAAACGCAGGCACAGTCTGCGGAAGATACAGGGGCTGGTAATGCAGAACTCAACAAACTGTACGAAAAGGAAAATGCCATTATTGCGAAACATCAGGAATTGTGGAATACGGTTTTTAATAACATTGACAAAGACAAAGCTGCAGACGCAGGAGAACAAAATTATGGAACGTTTCTGGAGACACAGCTGGATCATGTGAAGGATCAGTTTTCGGAGGCAGACCTGAAAAAGCTGGATAAGGATATCGAAGAGATTAAGAAAATCGAGGATCAGGTAACGGAACTTACCGCGCAGATGGGAACAGAAAATTCCGGCGCCCAAAGCGCGAATGCAGAAACATCCGTCTTTCCGTCTTTTCAGGCGAAGGATCTGGATGGAAATAAGGTGGACAGCAGCATTTTTTCACAGAATGCGGTAACGGTTGTTAATTTCTGGTTTAATGGATGCACGCCATGTGTGGAGGAACTTCCGGCACTCAACAAATTAAATGAAGAACTGAAGGCAAAGGGCGGTCAGGTCATTGGCGTAAACACGGATTCACTCGATGGTAACAAAGAGGGAATTGCGGAAGCAAAAAGCATCCTGAAAAAACAGGGGGCAGACTATACCAACCTTTCCCTTGATTCGGACAGTGAGGCCGGTAAATACGCAACAAATATTATGGCATTTCCAACGACAGTTCTCGTTGACCGTAATGGCAACATTGTCGGAGATCCGATCATGGGCGGAATCACGAGTGATGAAGTTTACAAAAAGGTGACAGCTGCGATTGACCAGATCTTAGAGAAGGATAAGCAGTAAGATGGATACGGATAGGGTGGTAACTTTAAAAGGAGAATCTCATGGAATATGAACACATTGTCCATTCGTTTGAACCGGTGTACGACAAAGCTTCCGAAATTCTCATATTAGGAACCCTGCCGTCCGTCAAATCAAGAGAAAACAATTTTTATTACGGGCACAAACAGAACCGTTTCTGGAAAGTGCTTGCAACACTTTTAAAGGAGCCGGTTCCGGATACAATTGAGGAGAAAAAAGCCATGCTGCTTGCCCACCGGATTGCCCTGTGGGATGTGATCCAAAGCTGTGACATCAAAGGCTCAAGTGACAGCAGTATTAAAAATGTACAGCCAACGGATATTGGCATGATTCTGGAAAAAACGAACATAACACGTATTTATGCAAACGGAAACAAGGCAGGACAGCTTTATAAAAGATACCAGTTTCCGGTCACGGGGATCGAAGCGATGGTGCTTCCATCCACAAGTCCGGCAAATGCCGCGTGGTCGCTGGAACGGCTGTGTGAGGCGTGGCATGTGATTCTGGAACAATGATAACAGAGCCTTTTATAAAAGATTTAAAAAGCCATCTTTGTAAAGAAAGATGGCTTTTTTTAGTACAAATCAACGGCAAAGTGACGAAATGACAAAGAAAAAATATGAAAAAATTGAACAAATAACGGAAAAATATGAAAATTTTTAATGTGAACCAAAAAATATTCTATAGTTTATGAGATAAAAATCCCGTATACTAGCATTACAAACAAAACAAGAAGGGGGAAATTCTTATGAAAAAGAAAATTGTTGCAATTATGATGATGGCGGTACTTGCACTTTCAACCGCAGCATGCGGAGCCGATGGGGGAAACAACGGCGGTGGCACACAGGCAGGCAATAAAGGGGGAGGCACTTCTACCTCAACTGTCGCAAACAAGGATAAACCTTTGGTATGGTTTAACCGTCAGCCGTCAAACAGTTCCACAGGAGAGCTTGATATGACAGCACTCAATTTTAACAAAGATACTTATTATGTAGGGTTTGATGCAAATCAGGGTGCAGAACTTCAGGGTACCATGGTAAAAGATTACATCGAGAAAAATATTGACAAGATTGACCGTAACGGAGATGGCGTGATCGGCTATGTTTTAGCAATCGGTGATATCGGTCACAATGATTCCATTGCCCGTACAAGAGGTGTCAGAAAAGCACTTGGAACAGCAGTGGATAAAAACGGCGAGGCAGACAGTGCACCGGCAGGAACCAATACCGATGGAAAAGCATCACAGGTTCAGGACGGAAGCATTGAAGTAGGTGGAAAAACCTATGTGATCCGTGAACTTGCTTCCCAGGAAATGAAAAACTCAGCAGGTGCTACATGGGATGCAGCAACAGCCGGCAATGCGATTGGTACATGGTCATCTTCTTTCGGGGATTCCATTGATGTCGTTGTATCCAACAATGATGGAATGGGAATGTCAATGTTTAATGCATGGTCAAAGGATAACGGTGTACCGACATTCGGATATGATGCAAACAGCGATGCGGTTGCAGCAATTGCAGAAGGCTACGGTGGAACGATCAGCCAGCATGCAGACGTACAGGCATACCTGACACTGCGTGTTCTTAGAAATGCACTGGATGGTGTAGATGTTGACACGGGTATCGGAACTGCAGACGATGCAGGAAATGTATTAAGCAGTGACGTTTATGTATACAAAGAAGACGAGAGATCTTACTATTCCCTGAACGTGGCAGTAACCGCTGATAACTACAAAGATTTTACAGATTCTACCGTTGTATGGGAACCGGTATCCAAACAGTTAGATGCATCTGCCCATCCGACAAAGAAGGTATGGCTGAATATTTACAATGCTTCTGATAACTTCTTAAGTTCTACCTATCAGCCGCTGTTACAGAAGTATGATGACCTTTTAAATCTGGATGTTGAGTACATTGGTGGTGACGGACAGACAGAGTCTAATATCACAAACCGTCTGGGCAATCCGGGACAGTACGATGCTTTTGCCATCAACATGGTGAAAACAGATAATGCAGCTTCTTACACAGCTCTTTTAAATCAGTAAAACAACTTAACTTCGGGGGGAGAAATACGGTTCTCTCCCCGAAAACAAAAGGATAGGAGCGGATAGTATGGGGGATCAGAGCAAAGATATTATCTTATCGATACGTGGCATGAGTAAATCATTTGGCCGCAACAGAGTACTTGATCATATCAACCTTGATGTGAGAAAAGGAACAGTTATGGGACTTATGGGAGAAAATGGTGCCGGTAAGTCAACAATGATGAAATGTCTTTTTGGAACTTATCAGAAAGACGAAGGAACTATATACCTTGACGGAAAAGAAGTGAATTTTTCCGGTCCGAAGGATGCACTTGAAAATGGGATTGCAATGGTGCATCAGGAGTTAAACCAGTGTCTGGAGAGAAATGTTGTGGATAATCTCTTTCTTGGCAGATACCCGGTAAATTCCCTTGGGATGATCGATGAGGGAAGAATGAAAAATGAAGCCTCGGAATTATTCCGGAAACTGGGAATGACGGTAAATCTGGATCAGCCGATGAGAAATATGTCCGTTTCCCAGCGGCAGATGTGTGAAATTGCAAAGGCGATCTCATATAATTCGAAAGTAATCGTATTGGATGAGCCAACATCATCACTTACCGTACAGGAAGTGGATAAACTTTTTGATATGATGCGGATGCTTCGTGACCAGGGCATCTCCCTTATTTATATTTCCCATAAAATGGATGAAATATTTGAGATCTGTGATGATATTTCCGTACTCCGGGATGGAAATCTGGTCATGACAAAAAGTGCAAAAGAAACAAATATGAATGAACTGATTACTGCAATGGTAGGCCGTGTGCTGGAAAACCGTTTTCCACCGGTGGATAATCAGCCGAAAGATGTTATTTTATCAATCCAGCATTTGTCCACAAAATATGAGCCGTATTTACAGGATGTTACATTTGATGTCCGTGAAGGGAGATTTTTGGCTTATATGGCCTTGTGGGAGCCGGACGGACAGAATTGCTGGAAACCATATTCGGTATCCGCACAAGAGCCGCAGGCCGTGTTTATCTGAACCATAAGCTTATGAATTTCAGCTGTGCAAAAGAGGCAATGGATTATGGATTCGCGCTTATTACGGAAGAACGGAAGGCAAATGGATTATTCCTGAAAGGGAATCTTACATTTAATACAACCATTGCAAATCTTAATGCATATAAAAAAGGCGCGGCACTTTCAGAACCGAAAATGACAAAGGCTACCGCAAATGAAATTAAAGTCATGCATACCAAATGTCTGGGACCAAACGATATGATTTCAAGTCTTTCCGGAGGAAACCAGCAGAAGGTTATTTTTGGAAAGTGGCTCGAGCGTGAACCGAAGGTGTTTATGATGGATGAACCGACAAGAGGAATTGATGTCGGCGCAAAATATGAAATTTATGACCTGATCATACAGATGGCAAAACAGGGAAAGACCATTATCGTGGTTTCTTCTGAGATGCCGGAAATCCTTGGTATTACAAACCGGATCGGTGTCATGTCGAACGGACGGCTTGCGGGCATTGTCAATACAAAGGAAACGAATCAGGAAGAATTACTTCGCCTCAGCGCGAAATATTTATAGGCAGGGGGGACAGATATGGCAAATAGCAAGATTCTTACAGCGGAGCAGGAAAAAACACTGCGTCAGCCGATTGAGGAATATGTCGGAAAAATACAAAAAGAGATTGATGAACTCAGAAAAGATGGTACGGCAAAAGTTATTATGTACCAGAGCAGGATCGAAAACGTAAAAAGAGATAAAACACTTTCCAAAGGGGAAAAAGATTCTGAGATTGCATCCTGCCAGAAGGAGCTTGAACAGGCAAAAGCGGTAGAGGCACAGAACAAAGACCAGATCGCAAAACTGATCGGGAAAGCAGAAAATTATCTCAAAAATAATTTTGACAAGTATTATAATGCAGTTAAGGCAAGTTGTATAGCGGAAAAGGAACAGGCACTGCAGGAGCATCAGCAGAAACTTGCAAAGATTGAAAAGGAACACAAAGAAACTCTGGCAAAGACTTCCGCCCAGGCCGAGGTCAAAGAAGAAAATTATGTATATAAGAACCGTGTTTCCAATGAAAAGATTGAACTGGAAAAAGAGTATCAGAGGATCAAAGACCGGAAGCATGATGCGTACAGTTACAAGTATCATCTGATTGATCTGCTCCGGTTGTCCAAATTCACATTTGCAGAAAATCAGGCACAGAAATGGGAAAATTATAAGTATACATTTAACCGGAGAACATTCCTTTTACAGAATGGACTCTACATCGCGATCATTCTTATTTTTGTTGCGTTATGTATCATAACTCCAATCAAAAAAGGAACGCCGCTGCTTACCTATAACAATATCTTAAATATTCTCCAGCAGGCATCGCCAAGAATGTTCTTGGCACTTGGAGTTGCAGGACTCATTCTTCTTACCGGAACGGATCTTTCCGTTGGACGAATGGTTGGTATGGGAATGACAACCGCAACCATTATCATGCATCAGGGTGTAAATACAGGTGGTGTGTTCGGACACATCTTTGATTTTACGAAAGTACCGACACCGGCAAGAGTCGTTCTTGCACTGGTAGCATGTATTGTATTATGTACGTTCTTTACAAGTATAGCCGGATTTTTTACAGCGAAATTCAAGATGCATCCGTTTATATCGACCATGGCAAACATGCTTGTCATTTTTGGACTGGTAACCTATGCGACAAAAGGTGTTTCCTTCGGAGCGATCGAGCCGACCATTCCAAATATGGTAATTCCAAAAGTCAATGGATTCCCGACCATCATTCTCTGGGCAGTTGCAGCAATTGTCATTGTATGGTTTATCTGGAACAAAACAACCTTTGGTAAAAATCTTTATGCTGTCGGAGGAAATCCGGAGGCAGCAGCTGTTTCAGGAATTTCTGTCTTTGCAGTAACACTTGGTGCATTTATTATGGCAGGTATCCTTTACGGATTTGGTTCCTGGCTTGAATGTACCCGAATGGTAGGATCCGGTTCTGCCGCTTATGGACAGGGCTGGGATATGGATGCCATTGCAGCCTGCGTTGTCGGTGGTGTATCATTTACCGGTGGTATTGGTAAGATTTCCGGTGTTGTTACCGGTGTATGTATCTTTACAGCATTAACATACTCCCTCACAATACTGGGTATTGATACCAACCTCCAGTTCGTATTCTCGGGTATTATCATCCTTGTTGCAGTAACACTGGATTGTCTGAAATACGTTCAGAAAAAATAAAACATATACTCTCCTCTATAATGAAAAAGCAGGGATGCCGGTGATGCATGAAACATGCAGGGCATCTCTGTTTTATGTTGGAAAGGTTTTACTTTATCTGGACAAATTGCTATAATAAATAAAATAACATGGGGGAAGAGGTATGTATACATTATTGCTGGTGGATGATGAAGAAGAAGTCATTGAAGCCATTGTTAAAAAAGTTAAATGGGAGGAACTCGGCTTTCAGGTTGCCGGGCATGCAAACAACGGATTTAAAGCAATGGACATGCTTGAAGAAATGCAGCCGGATGTTGTTATGACGGACATCCGGATGCCATATATGGACGGACTGGAATTGTGTGCACATATAAAAGCAAAGTATCCGGCAACAAAAATTCTGCTTTTTACCGGGTTTGATGATTTTGAATATGCAAAAGAAGCCGTGCATCTTGAAATTGAGGAATATATTTTAAAGCCGCTCAATGCTGTGGAAATAACAGAAGTGTTTGAGCGTCTGAAAGAGAAACTGGACTATGAGATCAGTGAAAAAAGAAATACGGATCTTTTGAAAAAATATTATGCGGATTCCCTTCCGATGCTGCAGGCGAATTTGTATACAACGCTTATTGAAGGACGTATTCCGGAAGAGGAGATGCCGCATTATTTTAAGGATTACCAGATTGCTTTTACAGGCCCGTGGTATTGCTGCCTGATCATACACACATCGGCAAGTCAGGTTCCGGAGGGTATGGATATACGGCTGCTTTCGGTATCGGTAGACCGGCAGGCAGGGGAGAACCTCGGGGAAAAATGGAACGCGAAGCGTTTTCGCTATCTTGGGGATACCATTATGATTATGCAGTTAAAAAGTGAGGAAGAAATTTCAGAACTGACGGATGCCTGTGACCGTTTCTGTAAATATATCCATCATATTATGGGGGCAAAAGTAACCATAGGGATCGGTCAGGTATGTGGGCACATTGCAAAGATTGCAGCATCGTATCAAAGCGCCAGGGAAGCGGTTTCCTATCGTGTTTTATATGGAAGCAACCGGGCGATAAATTTAAAAGAGATTGTTCCACAGAGAAAAATCCAAAGGGATGCCGGAGAGAAAACAGAACTGTCCAATGTGTTCAAAAAGATCTGCCTTGGAGAAAATGAAGATATTGCAAATGCCATAGAAGTTTACATGCAGCATAATTTCCTTGACCTGAAATCATTGGAAAAATATCATGTGGCAGTTATGGAACTTATTGGCGAACTGTATCATTTTATGGTAAACAATGAAATGGATACCACAAAAATACCGGGAGGCATCAGTCTTTGTATAATGAACTGTGCAATTTAGAACCGCAGGTTTTGCAGAAATGGCTTTTAAAATTCTGCTGTATGCTGCATGATGACATGGCAGATGCCCGGTATCATTCCAAGAAATCCCTGATCGGAGGGCAAAAGAATATGTGCACGACAATTATCAGCAGGAAGATTTAGGGCTTGACGATATCTGTAAAGAACTGGGCGTGTCAAATTCTTATTTTTCAAGCATGTTCAAAAAAGAAACAGGGAATTCTTTTGTCGGATACCTGACGGAATACCGTATGGATAAGGCGGCACGCATGCTTGTGGAAACCGCGGAAAAAAGTTATATGATTGCAAAGAGTGTGGGATATTCCGATCCAAATTACTTCAGTTATGTGTTTAAAAGACAGTTTGGGGTATCCCCTTCAAAATACAGGACAGCATATGAAAAAAATGAAAAATAAACCGGGAGATATCCAGTCAACCATCATGGTTGCATTTTCTGTAATATCAACCTTAATTATGGTCTGTATGGGCATGATGGTATATTGGAAATTTTCGGGGATCACACAGCAGAATATTGTGGATAATAACCGAAAGATGATGGATCAGACGGTGGATTCCATAGAAAATTATCTTGTGAATATGAGACAGGTATCGGATGCCGCATATTATGATGTTATAAAGGAAAACGATATCCGGGAACAGAACGATTCCATCCACAAAGGGTTAAATCTTTTATATGAGGCAAATAAAGAGAACTTAAGGAGCATTGCTATATATAATGGATACGGAAGCCTTATGGCAGCAGAGCCGGTTGTTGCCCAGAAAGAAGAACCGGATGTGACCAGGCAGGGATGGTTTATGCAGGCAAAAACACGTATGGAGAATATCCATTTTTCCACACCCCATGTCCAGAATTTATTTGATGACGGTACCTGTCGGTATTACTGGGTGATTTCTTCCAGCCGTGTCGTGGAACTTACGAATGGGACAGAGACACAGTTGGGGGTGCTGCTTGTGGATATGGACTATTCCGGGATTTCACGTATGATGGAACGGATCAATACGTCAGGAAAAGGACAGTATTTTTATCTGTGTGATGGTGAGGGAAATATTATTTATCATCCGCATCAGGCAAGAATTGACAATGGTATGGATACGGAAAGCAGCGTAAAGGCAGCTTCGTCCAAAGAAAAAATTTACGATGAATATTTGGAAAAAAACCACAGAAAAGTTATGGTGGGTGCAATCAGTTATACAGGATGGCGCCTGGTCTGTGTTATGCCGTATGAAATATTCACAAATAAGATGGCCGATGTAAAGCAGTTTGTCCTGCTTATTTTACTGCTTATGGCAATGATGCTTGTATTTGTAAACCGCATCATTTCCGTGCGGATATCGCGGCCGATTATGAAACTGGATCACTCGGTGCGTGAATACCAGGAAGGAAAAGAAGAAAAGATTGCAATCGGAGGCTCAACAGAGATCCGGCATCTGGGACAATCCATTCAGAATCCTACCGGCAGAATTCCGAACTGATGAAAAAAGTCATATGGGAACAGAATGAAAGAAGAAAAAGCGAATTTGATGTGCTGCAAAGCCAGATCAACCCGCATTTTTTATACAATACATTAGACTCCATCACCTGGATGATAGAGAGCGGTAAAAATGAGGAAGCGGCCTTTATGATCACGCAGCTGGCAAAGCTTTTCCGGATCAGCCTTTCAAAAGGACATACGGTTATCCGCATAAGGGATGAACTGCAGCACGCGCAAAGTTATGTTAATATACAAAAAGTGCGGTATAAAAACAAGTTTGAAGTTGTATTTGATATCCGTCCGGATATTCTGGATGATTGTATCGTGAAACTTGTGCTGCAGCCGATCCTTGAAAATGCGATCAATTACGGCGTAAGGGAGATGGATGACTGCGGAAAAATCCTCATTCGCGGATGGAAAGAACAAGAAAATATCTTTATGCAGGTATCGGATAACGGAATGGGGATTCCGGAAGAGGAGATTGACCTGTTATTGAAGGATACAAACCGTGTACATAAAAAAGGCTCCGGAGTCGGGCTTGTGAATGTAAATAACCGGCTTCGGTTATTGTTTGGAGAACCATATGGACTTCAGATAGAAAGTGAACTGGATGAGGGAACGACAGTGACAGTTATCATTCCTGAAATTGTTTACAGTGAGGAAAACTGCAGGAAATTTGAGGAACACCATATGCCGGAGGATTCTTAAAATGAAACATGGGAAAAAAACATTTGTGATAATAGAGGCAGTACTGGGAATTCTCGTGATTCTGGTTCTCGGCTTTATCATCTATAAGCAAAACGGCCATGAACCGGCAACAATCGCGGTGATCATACCGGATGTGGATGAGAGCGAGTGGTCAGCGTTTAAATACGGACTGAAAATGGCAGCACGGGAATATGATGCAGATGTTGTGATCATCAGTAAGGACAATATGGAAACCGTCAATGATGAGATTGAGATTATGAATCAGGAAATTGTAAAAGGAGCAGATGCGGTGATCGTAAAACCGATTGCAAACCGGGATGGGCAGCAAAAGCTAAAACAGCTGGAAAAAAGTGTTCCTATAATGGCCGTGGGAGATACATTTCCCGAAGAACCGTCCGGATTGCATACAATAGAACCTGATCATTACCATATGGGTGCGGATCTTGCCCAAAAGCTTCTGGAAAATTACCGTGGAAATCTGATCGGGAAGAAGATTGGGATCTATTCGCAGCATGCCACTTCAGAAGCGGTGATAAAAAGAATGAAGGGGATTTGTGATACATTAAAGGGGAGTGGCGCAGAAATTTTATGGTCTGTATCAAAAGAAAATGATTCGAAAGAGAAAATCAATTTACAGACACAAAGAAGGGTGGATATCGTGATGGCTTTGGATAATGCAAGCTTTGTGGAAGCCGGGGAGGCGGCAAAGGATAATGACCTGTATGGGGCGGTACTCTATGGAATTGGAAATTCAACGGAGGCAGTTTATTATCTGGATGCAGGATGGGCACAATGTCTGGTTGCTCCGGATGAGTTTGACGCAGGCTATGAAAGCGTTGCAGAGCTTATTAAAAAACGACATAATTTTTTCTATAAAATGAAAGACCGGCAGATTACATATACCGTTCTCACACGGGAGAATCTTTTTTCGAAGGAGAACCGGAATCTGCTGTTTACAATCAGCCGGTAAAATCAGGGGTTATCATGGATAAAAGAAAAATAAAAAACGCTATGGCATTAATTGGTCTGATGGGAATTCTTTTGTATGGTGCATGTGGAAACGAAAAAAAGGAAATACCGAAACAGATTTATATTGGTGTCGCATGTTATGACCAGAGAGATACCTTCCTGGGGGAACTTCTGGAAAATTTTAAAAGGGAATGCAGGACACTGGAAAAAAGGGGATATGATATCAGTCTGACTATTATGGATGCTGCAAATTCGCAAAGAACGCAGGACGATCAGGTGCAGGAAATGATCGGTAATGGCTGTGATATTCTGTGTGTCAATCTGGCAGACCGGACGGATCCGTCGCAGATCATTACAGCCGCACAGGAGCACGATATCCCCATTATATTTTTTAATCGGGAACCTGTGGAAGAAGATCTGATGCAGTGGGATCAGTTATATTATGTCGGAGCAGAAGCAAAACAATCCGGACAGATGCAGGGACAGCTTGCAGCAGCTTATATCAAAGAACATCCGGATGTGGACCGCAATCATGATGGGAAAATCCAGTATGTGATACTTGAGGGGGAAATGGGGCATCAGGATGCATTATAAGAACGGAAAGCGTTGCGGAGAGCCTGAAAGAACAGGGGATTGCATTGGAAAAACTGAGTTATCAGATTGCAAACTGGAACCGTGTGCAGGCGCAGAACCGTATGATGCAGCTGATCGGACAATATAACAACCGGATGGAAGTTGTTCTTGCCAATAATGATGCAATGGCACTCGGTGCTATGGATGCTTATGAAAAGCTCGGGTATACGGAAACAAACCGGCCGGTATTTTTTGGAATAGATGGGACAAAAGAAGGGCTTGAAGCGGTAAAAGACGGAACACTTGCAGCAACCGTATATAATGATAAAGAAGGGCAGGCAGCAGCAATGGCAAATCTTGCATTTTCGATTGCCACAGAGGATGAAAATAATCCAAATCCGTTTAAAAATTATAAATATATATATCGCGCATATCAGAAGGTTACAAAAGAAAATGTGCAGACATTTCTGGAGAAAGAAGAATAAGGGATGAGATCAGAAAAAAGGAGAAACAGACATGAATAACTGGGAAAGAATGAAAGCCGGCAGACTCTACAATGCCGACAGCAAAGATCTGGAAAAATACCATTCGTTTGGGATGCTGACTTGAATACAGAAATAGCAAATGCTGTGAATGCAACAGATGATAAAGCACAATATGATGAGAGGCTAAGAGACTGCTTGGTCATAAAAGTATTCTTGCACATATTTTAGTTGATACGGTAGAAGAATTTCGAGGTATGAATCCCAGAGATGTAGTAAAATATATTGAGGGAGAACCTAAGATTGGTGTAGTTCCAACGGAACCGGGACTTACAAATGTTAATGGTGAGCGTGTGGTTGGAATGAATACGGAAAACACAGAAATCAATGAAGGAACAATTAATTTTGATATTGTGTTTTATGTGCGAATGAAAGATGGATTATCGCAGATTATGGTAAATGTGGAGGCACAAAAAGATATGCCAACCGAATATCATATATTAAACAGAGCTATCTTTTATGCATGTCGTCTTGTTTCATCACAAAGTCTATACGTTTCTCCCTTTTATACCGATACATCAATAGAATTACGAACGAGTCTGTTACCATTTTGGACAAGTGTAGCTTCTACGGATTCTCTTGTGACATTATCAAGAATGCCTGTATCAAATGCTTGTCCGGGCTTCCAATTTGGATTGGCTGATTTTACGCTGCATACATAGCAGCTCTGTACTGTCCTTCATATTGTTCTAAAGTCCATGTACCACTTAAACGCTTATCTTTGCTGACACTCAACTGATAATCTTTGAAAATATCGGAACGCTTCGTTGTGTCACCATTTGAAAGCCCTTTTTCCTGAATAAATTCCCGCTTCACATTATCAAACATTTTTTGACGATGATCTTCGGATACATTTGTAAGTTTCTGCATGATGTACCCTTGCCAGTCACATCCATACCTGCAACACCATTTGCATTCAGTAAATCTCCGTCCGAATCAAACTGCTTCATCAGATTTTTAATAATCGTATCCCTTCCACCGAATATTTCATATATCATCTTTTCTTCCGGAGACATCATGATTCATTTTCAATTACTCCAGATAACCAGCCTTTTTCTTTCAATGCCTTATACTGTTTGCTATTTGTATTGATACTATTATAGGTATTACTTAAACCGTTAATATTCATTGACATATAAAAGCCTCCCTACAAATAAATTCAAAATACGTTTAGAATCAGTACTATATATAATATATCGTCGCAAATCCCAGAAAACTAATAACACAGCATATAATACAAACTGCTTTTCCCGATATAATTAGGTAAGATTTATAATTTGAAATGAGGAAAAGCATGAACATATGACTTTATAGAATGTGCGTATAATCATAAAATATAGAACTAATATATATGCGCATAATCTGGAGGAGCCATGATATTATAATGAAAATAAGCATCGAAATGATATGGAAATTGATTTTATTATTTCAAATAACCGCAGATTAAAATATAAGATGTTTCCGATTGAAGTGAAGTCAGGAAAGCAATACAAAACGACCTCATTAAATAATTTCAGAGAAAAATACAAGGAGTGCATAGGGGAAAGTTATATTATTCATCCAAGAAATTTAATTGTAAAAGATGGAATTATATGCATTCCCCCATATATGACGATGAATATATAAAGATCTGACATACACACTTAAAGGAACAAGGTGCCTGACACAATAAAATTCCGATGCATTAAAAGAGGATGCAGTAGACATCAACTTTACAGAGTTTGAATCTGGACCACCGGAAAATAAATCGTTCGCGGCCGGGCAGCAGGACATCGGAGTAATGGGAAATGTGCCTTCGATTTCAGGGATTGCAGCCGGACAGAACCGTTCTATCATTGGAATTTCCTATAATGGGGAGCAGGCAACGGCACTGACGCAGGGACAGGTGGATGCTGTCACGACCTGGGAACCATCCATCACCAAAATTCAAAGCAGTGGGGACACACAGATTTTAGCAGATGGAACGGACCTATTCAAAGGAGAAAAGACGATGTGGCGGATCTGCAGAAAACTGCCGATTTCTTATATGAAAGTGGAACGATTTCACAGCAACTGCAGATCAAAGATTCTGTTGTAAAGCCGTAGAGGAATTTTATAAGTTCAATTCAAATGACGATTTTTACGGTTCACGCAACACCTGAATACTTTGTTGTTCAGGCACTGAGTGAACAGTAACGTAACCATTGCAATTACATTCGCAATCTGATAGGATAAACACGGAAAAGAGGTGCAGATCATGCAGATTTCAAGCAGATTTACAATGGCAATTCATATGTTTGCTGTATAGATACATTTACAGATCAGAAGATGACGAGTGATTTTATGGCGGGCAGCATTGGTACAAATCCGGTCATTATACGAAAAATATTGCAGCAGTTAAAGGCGGCAGGGCTGATTGAGGTGTCAAGAGGAACCGGTGGAGTTACGATTACCAGACCTTTGGAGCAGATTACTTTTCTCGATATATACAAAGCGGTAGAGTGTACGCCGGAGGAACAATTGTTTCATTTTCATGAGAATCCGAACCCGAACTGTCCGGTAGGGAAAAATATTCACCGTGTTTTGGATAACCGATTGCTGGAGGTGCAAAAGGCAATGGAAGAAAAACTTTCCCAGATAACGCTTGCGGATGTGAAAAACGATGTTGCCTCATGTATAGAAAAAGAGCAGTAGGAAGGAGCTTCAGATGATAAGCCTGGGGCTTTTATTTTATAGGAAAAAATCAGATGTAACCAAAAAAGTTACAAAAGTTTGATGTAACCGTTGACATTACATTAAAACCATGTTATAGTACAACCATCAGATGTAATAACGAGGGTTACAACAAAAACAATTCAGGAGGTACTATTTTATGCAGAAAGTAGTAGAATTTTTACAGGCAAACCCAGTACAGTATCTGGCAACCGTAGGACGTGACAGAAAGGCAAAGTGCCGTCCATTCATGTTCTGTTTTGAGCAGGATGGAAAGCTCTGGTTCTGCACAAACAACACAAAGGATGTTTACAAAGATATGCTTGCGAATCCGGAAATCGAAGTATCCGTTTCTTCTCCAGAGTATGCATGGATCCGTCTTCATGGCAAGGTTGTATTTGAAGACAACATGAGTGTCAAGGAAGGCTGCATGAACAATCCAATCGTTAAGGGACAGTATCAGACAGCAGATAACCCGATTTTTGAGGTATTTTACCTTGAAAATCCTCACGGTGTGATCGCTGATTTCTCAGGAAATCCACCTTACGAATTCTAAATTTCATCGATAAAGGCAAACGCCGATATTGATGAAAGTATCAGCCCTCGCCAAAGGTGAGGCTGATGTTCAATAAAGGAGAAGTTTTGAAATGGCAAATATGGATTATTTAAAGTTTTTGGTTGAAGAAATTCACTCCACCACAGTTGCAACAATTGGTTCAGGCAGACATCCGCAGACAAGAATTATTGATATGATGTACTACGATGCGGATGGGGTATATTTTCTTACCGCAAAAGGAAAAGCATTTTACGAACAGCTTATGGAGCAGCAGTATGTGGCAATATCGGCGACAAAAGACAAGCGCGCAGTATCGCTTCGCGGAAACGTGAAAAATATTGGGAAAAAGAATCTGACTCTCATGTTTGAAAAAAATCCCTACATGAAAGAAATCTATCCGGGGGATACGTGGGAAGCACTCGAAGTATTTCAGTTATATGAAGCGCAGGGGGAATACTTTGATATCAGCAATCCGTCAAAGATTGTAAGAGATACGATCCTGATAGGGAAAGGAGAGAAAATCCAAACCGGTTATTTCGTGGGACAAAAATGTATTGGCTGTAAACTCTGTTATTCTGTTTGTCCACAGAAATGCATTGACGTGTCTGGGAAGCCGGTTGTAATCGATCAGAATCATTGTCTTCATTGTGGAAGATGTGCAGAAATTTGTCCGAAGCAGTGCATTCAGAAAAGAGGTTAAGTATGATCTTAAAAAAAATCAGAAAAGGGCATGTAGACTGGAATAAATTTTTATGCGGGATTCCGGCAAAGGATTATGTGTTTCAAAAGGATGCATATGAGGATCAGATCAAAAATGCAGCAAAACTCCTAAAGGATGCCGATGCGGTGATCATCGGTGCCGGTGCGGGAGCTTCCACGGCGGCAGGACTTGCGTATGGTGGAAAGCGGTTTCGGGAAAACTTTGCGGAATTCATCGGAAAATATGGTGGTCAGTATATGACCGATATGTATGCAGCGGGTTTTTATCCATTTCCTTCGGAGGAAGCAAGATGGGGCTACTGGTCCAAACATGCGCTGATCAACCGGTTTGATCCACCGGCATTGCCGCTGTATCAGGAATTGTTTGCCATGGTGCAGGATAAGGAGTATTTTGTACTTACCACGAATGTCGATCATCAGTTTTACAAAGCAGGATTTTCGGCAGACCGGATTTTTGCAACACAGGCGATTATGGAGAAATTCAGTGTCAGCGCGGCTGTCATCCAAAGGTGTATGATGCAAAAGAACTGTTTGAAAAGATGGATGCTGCCAGAAAAGACTGTCTGATCCCATCCGAACTTGTGCCCAAATGTCCGGTATGCGGAGGAAAAATGGCAATGCATCTGCGCTGTGATAGTTACTTCGTAGAAGATGAGGCATGGCATGAGGCTGCCGACAGATATGCGGATTTTCTGGAACAGAACAAAGATAAAAAGGTTGTACTTTTAGAACTTGGAGTCGGATTCAACACACCAATTATTATCCGGTTTCCGTTTGAGAAAATGGTACGTGAAAATAAGTCATACAGCCTGATTCGATTGAATAAAGATGAGGCGGTAGTGCCGGAAAGCTTTAAAGAGCGCGCAATTGGGATCGGCGGTGATATGGCAAAGGCAATTACTGCGATAAGGGGGAGTGTATTATGACACAGGAAGAAAGAAGATGCTGCCTGATTCAATATCTTCTGAAAGAGGAAATCCGTTTTCGGAAGCAAAAGATTCCTAAAGATAAACAGGGACAGGAGAATTTGCTCCGTTCCCTGATGAATACCAGATTGCCAAAACCAATCCCGGCAGATTTCTTAAGGATTCAGGACGAATATCTTATCGAAAGAAACAGGGAGCGAGGGATCACAGACATTGCAGACCTGACACCGGTAGCATCTGATCCAAGACTTTATATCTGGCAGGGAGATATCACAACCTTAAAATGCGATGCAATTGTCAATGCCTGTAATTCGCAGATGCTTGGATGTTTTTCCCCGATGCATGCCTGTATTGACAATTTTATCCACACATATGCAGGGATGGAACTTCGCCTGAAAATGTATGAAATTATGAAAAAGCAGGGACATGAAGAAGAAACCGGAAAGACAAAGATTACGTCCGGTTATAATCTTCCGGCAACATATATTCTTCACACCGTAGGACCGATCATACAGTGGGAGGTTACAGGAAAAGAGGAAGAATTGCTGGCAAGCTGCTACAGAGAATGTCTCAAGCTGGCGGCGGACACGGGAGCAGAGTCCGTAGCTTTTTGTTGTCTGTCAACGGGGGTGTTTCGTTTTCCACAGCAAAGGGCGGCAGAAATCGCTACCGAGACGGTAAAGAATTATATCAATGAGGACAGCAGAATAAAAAAAGTCATATTTAACGTATTCAAGGACGATGATCTGAGAATCTATCATGCACTAATTGGATAAATCGTGTTAGAATAAAATTGTCACGTAAGACAGAAAGGAAATTATTCTATGGAAAAGAAAACCGGTTACGATGCAGTTGTATTTGATATGGACGGTGTGATTTTTGATTCTGAGCGGGCTGTGATGCAGTGCTGGAAGGAGCTTGCAGATAAATACCAGATTCCAGATATTGAGAAAGCGGTGCTTTCCTGTACGGGGACGACGATGAAACGGACGCGGGAGATTATGCTGGAAATTTATGGGGAGGATTTTCCGTATGATATTTATGCGAAAGAGTCCTCTGCTATCTATCACAGCAGATACGATGGCGGCAGGCTCCCGATGAAGCCGGGGGTTGTGGAACTGCTCACCTTTTTAAAAGAAGATGGAAAGAAGATTGCGCTGGCATCTTCGACACGCAGACAGACCGTGACAAACCAATTAAAGGATGCTGGAATTTTGAATTTTTTTGACAATGTGATCTGCGGGGATATGGTGGAGCACAGCAAACCGGCACCGGACATTTTCTTAAAGGCCTGTGCAGAACTTGGGGTTGCACCGGAGCGCGCGTATGCGATTGAGGATTCCTACAATGGGATTCGTGCGGCACATGCAGGACATTTGCTTCCGATCATGGTTCCGGATCTGCTGCCTGCAAATGAAGAAATGCAGGAAAAAGCAGCGGTGGTGTTACCGGATCTATTCGAAGTGATCGCCTATTTGAAGGGAGAGGGAGCATGTTAACCGAGCAGTTTGATACATTTTTTTAGCCAGTCAATCATCATTTCCTCGCGCATAATAGCACCTAAGAGAACCAGATAGTCACCAAACTTCAGTTTCCTGTATTGCAAAAGTTTGTTATACTAAAGGAAATAAAAAAGAGGGAGATAAACATGAATAACTGGGAACGAATGAAAGCCGGCAGACTTTACAATGCCGACAGCAAAGATCTGGAACAATATCATAAATTTGGCATGGAAACCTGTGATAAATTCAACCGCACTCCGCTGTGGAGGAAAAAAAGAAAACAGCGTTTGTTAGAAAAACTGATTCCATCTGCAAAGGATGGAGGAGCAGCCATTTTTGCCCCATTTTACTGTGAATATGGTGTCAATATCCATTTTGGAAAAGGCTGTTTTGTCAACTATAAATGTACATTTCTGGACTGTGCGCCGATTACGCTGGAGGATGGTGTGTGGGTAGGCGCAAACGTGACGATTGCAACCCCGTGTCATCCGTTTCTTTCCGATGAGCGGCTGCCGCAGCAGTATCCGGATGGTTTTCATGACCTGGAGTATGCAAAGCCCATCCATATCGGAAGCGGAAGCTGGATTTGTTCGAGTGCAACGATCTGTGGCGGAGTGACCATCGGAAAGAACTGTATTGTGGCGGCAGGGGCAGTCGTAACCCGCGATGTTCCGGATAACTGTATTGTGGCAGGTGTTCCGGCAAAAGTTTTGCGCAAACTGGATGAGCAGGATCGGATGCAGGTGTGGGATACTTACATGAAAAATGAAGTTCCGATGTCGGAGAGGGAAAGAGGGAGAAAGTAATTGCAAGTGTGCACAAAGAATGCTACACTGATATCTATGAGGTGATGAAGGTATGGATATCGCAACAACAATGGCAGCAGTCAATTATTTCAATATGGTAAATACATGGAATATGCTGGCAATGCAGGATACTGAGCTGTTTACAGTGACAGAAAATGGGAAGGAAGACGAAATGATGAGTGGTTCAATTTTAGATACTTATATAGGAAAAGATTGTGCGGTAAGTTTATTTAATGATATGGGTGGTATCAAAGGAAAACTGATGGACGTGGATGCGCAGTGGGTGAAGATCGAGACACCGAAAAAGGGAACACAGTTTATCAACCGTAACATGATCCGCAGTGTTAATTTTGAAAATAAGTAGTAGTATTTCAGAAGCCATTTTCGCAGGAGAGAATGGCTTTTTTTTAAAGAGAAGGAGGACGGAAATGAAGAAAATCCAAGAGCATTTGGGACTTGTTTTTTTGATTATAATTGCCATTTTTGCAGTTGCAATCGGTGGATATTTTACGCTGCGAAAAGGCGTTTTTATTGGGGATGATTTTTATTACAAAGTCCGTGCAGATAAGTTTGTGCACAACACAGTCAACTATGTTGAACGAACAAAAGATGATACTTTTTTACTTGTGGCAGATGGAAAAAAACAGAATGTTTCCTATACCATGAAAGGGGATCAGGTCACGTTTTCATTTGCGGATGATACGATAAACGGCACATGGACGGGGGATCAGTTGCTCGCGGCAGATGGAAGCCCTGTGGGCTGGGATGAAATGCAGATTATAGCAGGGAATGAAAAGCCTGTCATCAGTGATGAAACATACAGCAATGCATTGGGACACATCCTTTACGGCAATCTGGAGTCGATTTCATTTTGGGGATTTACGGTACTGGGAGTCCTTATTTATGTACTTGGAATCGTACAGATTTATTATCCGGATAAGGTATACTTTTTTCTGCGCAGATGGCAGTTTCAGAATGCGGAATTATCGGATGAAGGAAGAACTGTGACGGTCATTGGAGGTGTGATTATCTGTATTATTGGAATCGGGGTGATGTCCGGGTTGATTTTGTATTTAATAAAGTAACTATTCTGAGGTGGTCTGAATCGTTATGATAAAAAATGAGAGGAATGTACAGAATGGTAAAAGCGTATTATCACCTTCCGGGCTTGTTTGAATTTTATGAACTATACCGCGTGTTTCTTCCGTTATATCGGGAGCACAGGGACTGGTTTTATGACTGGTGTGAAATCGGTTCGATCTATGGAGCTCCGGCAGATTGTATCTGGGGCGGCGGACGTGCCGGTTTTGGAGAGAATGATCCGAAAGAAGTTCTGGCACTGATGCAGGAGTATGGAGTATCCGCGCGGCTGACCTTCAGCAACTCTCTTTTAAAAGAGAAGCATCTTTCTGACCGGAAATGCAATGCGCTCTGTGCTTTACTGGAAGAAAATAAAGATGTGCAAAACGGTGTGATTGTCCATTCGGATCTGCTGTTGGAATATCTGAAAAAACATTATCCGCACCTTTATTTTGTTTCGTCCACCACAAAAGTAATCACGGATTTTAAGCAGCTGGTAGAGGAAATACGACGTGAAGATTTCCGGTATGTTGTTCCTGATTTTCGCTTAAATAAAGCCTATGACCGATGGAAGACACTGTCTTGGCCAGAAAAAGACAAGGTGGAGTTTTTGTGCAATGAATGCTGCTGGTTTGGCTGTAAGGACAGGAAAGCCTGTTATGAAGCGGTCAGCCGCAAGAATCTTGGAGAAAATAGGGAACATCACTGTACGGCACCGGAATCTGAGCAGGGATATTGCTTTTCCAAAGCCATGCAAAATCCGGGATTTATTGGAATAGAGGCAATCCAAAATGTTTACTTTCCAATGGGATTTTCTAATTTTAAGATCGAGGGACGGGGACTTGGAAGTGCACTGATTTTAGAGTTTCTGCTATATTACATGACAAAGCCACAATATCAGCTGCATGTCCGGGAAGAAATTTATCTGGATAACATGCTGGATTTGTTTTGAAAAATGTGCTAAAATTACTTGTTATCTGGAACAAAGGAGAGATACAGGAGAATGAAAGTATTATTTACGATTCTAGTAACATTTTTTGCAGGTATGGGAGCCGGACTTGGAACCGGTTTTGCCGGGATGAGTGCGGCAGCGGTTATCAGCCCGATGCTTATCACATTTCTTGGGATGGAGCCGTATATGGCGGTCGGGATTGCGCTGTCTTCTGATGTACTTGCCAGTGCAGTGTCTGCGTATACCTATGGAAAAAATAAGAATCTTGATGTGAAAAATGGTCTGATCATGATGGTTAGTGTCCTTGCATTTACCGTGGTGGGAAGCTATGTTTCAAGCCTTGTACCATCTGCCACAATGGGAAATTTTTCTGTCTTTATGACATTTTTGCTTGGTATCAAATTTATTGTTCGCCCGGTTATGACAACCAAAGAGACCATGCAGGGGGTATCCGCACAAAAGCGTGCCATCCAGTCGGTCATAAGCGGTATCTGTATCGGATTTATCTGTGGATTTGTCGGTGCTGGCGGCGGCATGATGATGCTTCTTATCCTGACTTCTGTACTTGGGTATGAACTGAAGACAGCAGTCGGAACCAGTGTATTTATTATGGCATTTACTGCGTTTACAGGGGCTGCTTCCCATTTTGTTATTGGCGGGAAACCGGACGGACTGGTGTTTACGCTGTGTGTGATTTTTACCCTGATCTGGGCGAGAATTGCTGCGGTATTTGCAAATAAAGCCACACCGAAAACACTTAACCGTGTGACGGGCGTGGTTCTTGTTATTCTTGGAATCGTAGTATTTTTATTTTCACTTTGGGGATAGAAGAAATGCCTGGATCAAAAAATGATGCAGGCACTTTTTTATTAAAAAATCAGTCCACCAAGGTAAGCAATGATGCAGCAGGCGATCGCAACCGGGAAAAGTCCGAGTCCCTTCCATGCCATAAAGATGCCGGCAATTAGAGCAAGTGCTCCTGCAAGTGGTGTGGCTGTGGCATCAATGATTGCCGGAAAGGTCATAACCGCAAGTGTGACATAAGGTACATAATACAGGAAAGAACGGATAAACCGGTTTTTGATCGGCTTGCGGATCAGCGTCAGCGGAAGCACGCGGATCAGATAACTGGTGATCGCTACGATTGCAATGTAGATATAAATGTTTCCACTCATACGTCCGCCCCCTGTTCTTTTTGTGCGTCAGCATTTTCCGGAGTGATCTCCGTCTGCGGAGGGAAACGCCATGCGGCGATTCCAGCGATGATCAGTGTCAGGATGATCGTGCGCGTTCCGCTGGAAATGTCACGGATGACCGGGAGACGGCTGCACAGGTAACTTGCTGCAAAACTGATGATGATCAACACCAGCACGACTTTGTCTTTTCTGGCAGGCGGGATGATGATTGCCAGAAACATACCAAACAAAGAAACGCTGAGTGCTTTTACCATATCGCCCGGCAGCAGATTGCCGGCGATGACACCGGCGGCGGTTCCGATAGACCAGCCCGGAAGTGCGACAAGAAACGCACCGTAACTGTAGTAGGGATTGAGATATCCGGGACGTCCGATGGCAATGCCGAACAGCTCGTCCGTCAGGTCAAATGCGACAAAAAACCGGTGGATCATAGGGGTATCCGGTGAAAACCGCTGGCTCATGGCACAGCTCATCAGAAGATAGCGTGCATTGGCGATGATTGTCATCAGACACAGTTCAATATATGTGGCACCGGCACCGATCAGAGTAAATGCGATGTATTCGCCGGCCGATGCATTTTCCAGAAAGCTGGTCACGAACCCCTGAAGCGGAGTCAGACCAGCCTGTTTTGCAGAAATACCTAAAGAGAAAGAAACAGCGAGGTATCCAAGTCCGATGGGAATGCCATCGCGGAATCCTTCCCGGAAAGCTTTTGTATCCATAAAATCCCCTTTTGTAACTATCAGATAATGTAAAACCAGGATTCATCCTGTTCTTTGTGGTGAAGTGATTCATCATCACTGTGGTAGATCAGTTCCTGGTTGCGGACACTGACCTTGGTGCCTTTTTTAATGGACTGGGTAATAAATGAGTTACCACCTATTACAACCCCCTCCTCAATGACAGTTTCCCCACCGAGGATGGAAGCACCAGAGTAAATCGTTACATTGTCACCGATGGTCGGATGACGACGCACATCGCGCAGTTTCTGACCGCCTTTGGTGGAAAGGGCACCAAGTGTAACACCCTGATACAGTTTGACATGGCAGCCGATGATGGTTGTTTCACCGATCACGATGCCGGTACCGTGGTCAATAAAGAAATATTTGCCGATGGTTGCACCCGGATGGATGTCGATACCGGTTTTGCTGTGCGCCTGTTCCGTCATCATACGCGGGATAAGCGGAACACCCAGCAGAAACAGCTCATGTGCCAGACGGTATACGGTGATGGCATAAAGTCCCGGATAGGAAAATACGATCTCATCTTTGCTGCGGGCAGCAGGATCACCGTCATAGGCAGCCTGCAGATCTGTCTCCAGGTATTCACGGACTTTTGGGATCCGCCGCATAAAAGAAACGGTTGCTTTCTGTGCAAACTGTTCCAGTTTTTCTTCCTCATTGTCCCCAAATTCTTTTGTATATTTTAAGACAACACAGATCTGTTTGTTCAGGTGGAACATTACATCTTCGATCATGGTAGACACACTGTGTTCAATATTGTAGATTTTGTGGGTTTTATCGCGGAAAAATCCCGGATAAACAATGGAAAACAGACGGTCAAGAATGTCCATAATTTCGGTTTTATCCGGCTGGTTGTAGATATCCATCTTATCAACCGCGCGTCCTTTTTTATAATCGTCAAGGATATCTGTCAGGATGGCCCCGACTTCGTTTTCAATGATATTTTTCATGAATTAATCGACTCCTTTTCTTTTCCTTTTATTTGTACAAGAATAATGGCGGCAAACATCAGTACACATCCGGCAAGCTCGCGACCGTTCAGCATCTGGTGCAGGATGAGAAAACCTGCCAGAAGCGAGAACACGGATTCCGTGCTCATTAGCAGAGAGGCTGTAGAGGCAGGAAGTCCCCGCTGTGCAAAAAACTGCAGAGTGTAGGCCACACCGTTGGAGAGTATGCCTGCATACAGGATCGGCAGCCATGCGGCAAGAATCAGGTGCATCCGTGGCTGTTCCAGTAAAAACATCGGGATCAGGGAACAGATGCCGCAGGTGAAAAATTCGATGCATGCCAGTATGGCATTATCCGCGATCGGTGCATAGTGATCCACGGCAAGAATCTGCAGGGAAAACATGAGCGCACAGCAGAGTGTATACAGATCTCCGCGCTGCAGACGAAAGGACCTCCGGTCATACATAAAAGATACAGTCCGCATACAGCAAGTGCCACAGAGATCCACACGCGGATACCGGTTTTCTTGTGAAAAAGTATACCGAGTACCGGAACAAGCACGATGTACATTGCTGTGATAAACCCGCTTTTTCCAACGGTCGTATATTGTATGCCGATCTGCTGCAGATTCGATGCGATACACAGCAGAACACCGCAGATGATGCCTCCGGGCAGTGCCTGTTTCCAGGAAGCGGATTTTTCCTCAGAAGTCCGGCCGGTTTTCTGCGCCCGGATAAAAATAAACGGAAGCAGTACGATCCCCCCGATCAGTGAGCGGGCAGCAGTAAAGGTAAAAGGCTGCACATAGTCCATTCCCACACTCTGTGCAACAAAGGCAAATCCCCAGATAGCTGCAGTCAGAAGCAGCAGAAGGGAATGCCGCAGGGTATTTTTTTTCATAAAATTTCCTCGTAATGTGTAATAAAAAGCCAGATGCGATTGGGATACATTAAAAATGTACCGCAGGGCACAGGTTTTCTACTTATTATAGAGTATTCAACGTATTTGTTCAAGTGCCAATAAATCCGGAAAACTTTTTGAAAATTTATTACAATATCATTATGTAAGAGAGAAATCTCATGGACGTCTTTGGGGAATAGAAAGGAATTACACGTGACAAAACAAAAGTTTGATGAGTTTGTGCTTGCGCACGGGAGAGATATCCTGTGGTTTTGCAGGATGACTGCAGGAAATGCCCATGAGGGTGATGAACTGTATCAGGATACCATGCTTACGCTGCTGGAACATTTAGACCGGCTGGATGAGAAAAATAACAGTAAAAGTTATGCACTTTCTGTGGCAATCCGGCTCTGGAAAAATCGCAGACGAAAATTTGCATGGCGGATGCGGATTGCACCACAGGAGAGCTACGAAGTACATATACAAAACGGCGGGGAAGCATCGGAAACCCGGAATGCAGATCCGGAAGTACAGGTATTGCAGGAGGAAACAATACATGAAGTGCAGAAACTGGTGCAGCAGCTTCCCGAAAAATACCGGCTGGTGGTGTATCTGTATTATTCGGCGGATATGAAACTGACAGAAATTGCGGAGTGTCTGCATCTTTCCGTCAATACTGTTAAAACCCGTCTGCGCAAAGCAAAATCACTTTTAAAGGAAAAACTGGAGGTTATCGGATATGAACGATGAGCAATTAGATAAGATTTTAAAAAAGGCCCTTACACCGCAGCGGGAGATCAAAGAGGAGGAAATTGTACTCAAAAAGAGACGAAAGGAGGAAAAAATGATGAGAAAAAAACGAATGAAAATGGCCGGTATTGCAGGTACCGTGGCGGCTGCACTGGCACTTGCCTGCATTGTTCCACAGACATCTTTTGCGGAGCAGCTAAAAAAGATGTTTCAGGGGTATTGGGGACAGCGAAGTGAATTGTCCGATTACGTTACAAGAGGAGTATTCAGTGACCAGGATGAACATATGATTTTTTCGGTAGAGGAAATCCTTTCGGATGAAGTTGTCGTAAGTGCAGTTGTGCGCTATGAGGCAAAGGATGAAACCGGAGAAAAATGGCTGGCAACCAAAGGACCGGCGGGATCGGAGAGCTATGATGAAAATGGAAATCTTCGTTCGAAAAGACAGTTGCGTCTTGAGCAGAACGTGTATGAAGAGCGTTTTGAATCTTCATCTATTTATCTCAGAACACAAAGTGATAAGAATGTGCAGTATTTTGCAATGGACATGGATTTTCGACAATGGATTCCATCGTCAATGAATTTGACATTGTGTTATGATTTGCCTACAAGAACGAATAATACTGCGACACTTGACGCGAGCTGTAATGTTCCTGTTTATGAATATACGTTGAAAGCAAAAAATCAGGAGCAGATCAGCCCGAAGTATTATGAGCCAAAGCGGATGCGGCTAACACCATTGAGTGCTGTAATTTATGGAACAACTACAGAGTATTACAGAAAAATGCAGAAAAATGCTGAATGGTCATTTGGCTTAGAGAGATGGGGAAAGAATCAGGAAAGTGTGGGAGAGGATCTTGGAAAAACCTCTTTGATTTACAAAGATGGAACGCGTAACTGGAATATTGCAGATCCTTATCCGATGGATATCATTAGTGATTCAAAGGCAAAGAAAACCTATTCCGACTGCAATGCAGTGTTACAGTCAGGAGATTTCTATAGGGTGACCTCTTATCTGGGTAATTATTTTGGAGTGCGTTCTATATGTAAAATGTATGCGAAAGATTATACTGAAGAAGTGGATAACACAATTATTATTCAGAAACTTTCAAAAGTATTATTTGAAGAGATAAATAGCT
>ENA-OQHY01000008-OQHY01000008.1-human-gut-metagenome-genome-assembly--contig:-NODE-8-length-102191-cov-5.852514_pt1 | contig 102191 bp, 99 predicted proteins | sample MGYA00242570_ERZ504733 | MGnify/ENA primary metagenome ERZ504733 (study PRJEB26092, sample SAMD00036219) | human gut metagenome | host: Homo sapiens | study: EMG produced TPA metagenomics assembly of... | reverse complement strand
ATTGCCTCCCCATGTTTATTTACGGCACCGCGGAGAATTGTATGAGCTAGTTCATTACCTGTTGTTTCTACTTCCCAGCTTCTGTAGATAAAACGATGTCCGCCCTGAGCTGCTACAACGGAATTGAACAGAGCGTGTTTGATAAGAGAATTGTTTCTTCTGTATTCCTGACAGGAGAAGGGTTCGAAAATAACTGGTATCCGAAGTCATTGCGAGTGCTTTGCAATGGAAGAAGAGCATTTATCGGAAATAATCTGTACAGCAAAGGAGCTTGCTATACTGCATACAGAAAACTGTATATGCATATAGAGAATCCGGTTTATCTATCGGAGACTAAGCTGACAGATCAGATCACAGTCAATATGCGTGTGGATGGTCAGGAAATGTGGTATCCGCTTGTTTCCTGGGGTGCACACTGGTATGAGTCGAATAATCAGTGGGAAGTGATCCTTGAAGAGGGTGATGATATAGAATTCCATATCGAGTCACTGGTTCAGGGAACGGTTAAGACCGAAAAAATCTCTCTGGAGAGACTTCCGAAGAGAGCAGAGTATTCGATAAGACTTCAGATAGAAACGATGTTTCTGGATGAAAAAACCTGCAAGATTACAGTACGTGATGTCGGATTTGGAGATTTCTTCCTACCGACGGATTTCCGTGAGGAAAGGTGATACATTTAGGAGGTAATGATGGGAAATTTAATTCTTTGTCATGACAGACACGCGGCACATCCTTATGAGATTTCCAGGATCCATTGCAGGATCTTTACGATAGAAGAATTGTGTTACTATCTGTGTAATAATTTATATTTGATCGATTATACGATCATGAATGAACCGCTTTGCACCTGGCTGGAAGAAGAGATTGGGATGAAAGAACTGGCAGAGCAGCTTCGAGATTTGATGCGTATGCGTGGATCTGTCGAGAATTTTGTTCTTACAATCCTGAAAGCTTCAAAGATCTATAAAGAATCGGAAATGATCCGTATCCAGAATGTTTTGGAACATCTGAAAAATCAGAAGGATGTAGAGCGTAAGAAGTATAAAGGCGATAATCTTCTCGAAAGCGGTGAGATTGAAGAAGCGATCATCGTTTATCAGGAAATCCTGAATCAGGAAAAAGATGAGAGTGTAGATGAAAAATTCTATGGAAAGATCTATGCATGTCTTGGAGCAGCATATGGACGATTGTTCCTTTATCAGGAAGCGGCCAAAATGTATGACAGAGCCTATCAGTCTGCGAAGATAAGGAATTACTAAAACCATATCTGTATGCGTCTTATAAGTATATGTCGCTGGAAGAATTTCACATTTTGCTTACAAAGCACAGTGAATATCAGGAAGTGAATGCACAGATGAGAAGCGAGATGGACGAAGTGAAGCAGAATCTTCAGATTGAGCCAAATGAAGTACTTTTGGAGAAGTGGAAGAGGAAACATAGAAGAAATCATACATAATACAGACTTTTTATGCAGCTGTTCACAGAATCTATGAGCAGCTGCATTGTTCTATACCTTTTGGGGTTTGACATATATTGTATGCTATGGTAGAATACAACAGTAACTTTACTGTGGTACAGTGACTCATTGGTAGAGAATAAAAGCCAAACTCAATGATGGAGGGTGTTATTATGAAAAGGAAAGTATTAAGTGTGTTATTATGTGCAGGACTTGCAGTTTCTATATTAGCAGGATGCGGTTCAGACTCTTCTAATGCGAATAAGAAAGCGGAATCAACAGGAAGCGACCTTGAATATGTAAAAGACAAAGGAACGCTTGTGGTCGGTGTTACTGACTTTGAGCCAATGGATTATAAAGATGACAATGGTGAGTGGATCGGATTTGATGCAGACATGGCGAAAGCATTTGCAGAGAGTATCGGAGTTGAGGCAGAATTTGTAGAGATTGACTGGGATAATAAAGAGCTTGAGCTTGATGGAAAGTCAATCGACTGCGTATGGAATGGTATGACACTGATTGATGAAGTGAAGAGTTCTATGGAATGCACAGATGCTTATATGAATAACGCGCAGGTTGTAGTTGTACCGGCTGACAAAGCAGATAAGTATCAGGATGAGGAAAGTGTGAAAGATTTAACTTTTGCAGTAGAAGCAGGAAGTGCAGGGGAAGATCAGGTTGAAAGAATTGGTGCACAGTATACATCGGTTACATCACAGGCAGATGCACTGATGGAGGTTGCTTCCGGAAATTCAGATGCAGCTGCAATTGATGCTTTGATGGCAGCAGCTATGATCGGAGAAGGAACAGGTTATGCAGATCTTACTTACACAATAAGTCTGAACAATGAGGAGTATGGTGTTGGATTCCGTAAAGGATCTGATCTTGCAGTAGCTCTGAATGATTACTTTAAAAAGAGTATGGAAGATGGATCAATGAAGAAATGTGCTGAGACTTATAAAGTACAGGCTGCATTGATTGAAAAATAAATTTAGGATGGAGCTTTAATAAAATGGAACTTATTATGGAACAATTTCCAATCGTTATTCACTCACTGAATGTGGGATTTTTACAGACGCTGAAGCTGTTTTTTGCAACGCTTCTTGGAGCTATTCCGTTGGGACTGGTTATTGCATTTGGATCGATGTCACATTTTAAACCGTTGAGTTATATTACGAATATTGTTGTATGGATCATACGTGGTACACCGCTTATGATCCAGATGCTTATCATTTATTATTTCCCGGGACTGGTCTTAGGAAACCCAATCTGGGGTGGCGGTGAAAGCGGAAGATTTCTTGCAGCTTCGGTTGCATTTATCTTTAACTATGCATGCTATTTCTCGGTAATTTACCGCGGAGGAATCCAGGGTATCCCACAGGGACAGACGGAGGCCGGACTTGTTCTTGGAATGACAAAGCATCAGATCTTCTTTAAGGTTAAGCTGCTTCAGATGGTGAAGAGAATTGTTCCACCGATGTCAAATGAGATCATCACACTTGTAAAAGATACTTCTCTTGCACGAATCATTGCACTGCAGGAGATTATCTGGGCAGGACAGGCGTTCCTGAAAGGTTCTCAGGGAATCTCAGGTGCGATCTGGCCGATGTTCTTTACAGCTTTTTATTATCTGATCTTCAATGGTATTCTGACAGTCCTTCTTGGAAAGCTTGAGAAGAAGCTGGAATATTTTAATTAAATTGGGAGGAAGAGATAAATGGCAATACTTGAAGTAGAACACATAAATAAAACATTTGGACGGACAGAAGTACTGAAGGATATCAGCTTTTCATTGGAAAGAGGACAGGTACTTTCCTTGATCGGTTCCTCGGGAAGTGGAAAGACGACACTTCTGCGCTGCCTGAATTTTTTGGAGACACCGGATAAAGGTGTGATCCGTGTAAATGATGAATTATTGTTTGATGCTGCAAATCCTGTAACAAAACAGGAAAGTGAGATCCGTAAGAAAAGATTACATTTTGGACTTGTATTCCAGTCTTTTAATCTGTTCCCGCAGTATACAGCACTTGGGAATGTAATGCTGGCGAAGGAACTACTTGCAAAAAGTCAGCCTGATTATAAGGCACGCAAGAAAGAGATACATGCAGAGATTGAAGCAGAAGCAAAGAACCTCTTAGATCAGATGGGACTTTCAGAGCGTATGAATAACTATCCGCATCAACTTTCCGGAGGACAGTGTCAGCGTGTGGCGATTGCCCGTGCACTTGCACTTAGTCCGGATATTCTATGCTTTGACGAGCCGACTTCAGCACTTGATCCGGAGCTTACAGGTGAAGTACTGAAAGTTATCAAAGGACTTGCAGATCAGAATACTACGATGATCATCGTAACGCATGAGATGGCATTTGCAAGAGACGTATCGGACAAAGTTCTGTTTATGGATGACGGTAAAATACTTGAGCAGGGAACACCTGAGGAAGTGTTTGAAAATCCAAAAGAAGAGCGTACCCGTCAATTTGTCACGTTATACAAACGGATAGTGATTTTGTAAATACTGGACAAAAATGAAGGTGGTAATAAGATACGAAGAATAAAAACGACGAATATATTAGAAATACTAATATATTGAACGCAAATAAAATAATGAGCAGGAAGAAATACAAGGCGGAGGGAATGTTGATTTTCACTCCGCCTTATATTATAATCGGTTTTGTATGATACAGAAATCATGATAAAAACTAGCAGGAACTAGGTAAGGAGCATAAACTGACATGAGTGAATTTGAAAAAGCAGTGACGGGACTTGGGGAAGAATGCGGTGTTTTTGGTGCTTATGATGTGGATGGACATGATGTGGCTGCATCAGTCTATTATGGCTTGTTTGCTTTGCAGCATAGAGGTCAGGAGAGCTGCGGTATTGCAGTGACAGACACTTATGGGAAGAGAAACGTCCTTTCAAAAAAAGGACTTGGCCATGTGGATGACGTGTTTGATGAAGAGGGACTTTCAGAGCTGAAAGGAAATCTTGGCGTGGGGCATGTGAGATATTCAACAGCAGGTGCAACACGTGTAGAGAATGCAATGCCACTTGTTATAAACTATGTAAAAGGAACACTTGCGATTGCACATAATGGAAATTTAGTAAATGCAATTGAGCTGAGAGAAGAACTCAGCCAGACAGGTGCTATTTTCCAGACAACAATAGACTCTGAAGTAATCGCATATCTTATTGCAAGAGAGCGTCTTCATACACCGACAGCAGAAGAAGCTGTGAAGTGTGCGATGCAGAAGATCAAGGGTGCATATGCACTTGTTGTGAGCAGCCCGAGAAAAATGATTGGTGCAAGAGATCCATTTGGACTCAAGCCACTTTGTATCGGGAAACGTGACAATACATATTTCCTTGCTTCTGAGAGCTGTGCGATCGCAGCTGTAGACGGTGAGTTTGTAAGAGATGTTCTTCCGGGAGAAATCGTAACAATTACAAGAAAACATGGAATCCAGTCAGATACGAGTATGGTGATCGATTCTGAAAAACAGGCAAGATGTATTTTTGAGTATATTTATTTTGCAAGAACAGACAGTACAATCGATGGTGTAGGTGTATACCATTCCAGAATTCTGGCAGGAAAAGCACTTGCGGAATCTTATCCGGTAGACGCTGATCTTGTTGTGGGAGTTCCGGATTCCGGTCTGGTAGCAGCGAAAGGATATTCTGAGCAGTCAGGAATTCCTTATGGAATGGCATTTCACAAGAACAGTTATGTGGGAAGAACATTTATCAAACCGAAACAGAGCGAACGTGTTTCCAGTGTAAAGATCAAACTGAATGTAATTCCGGAAGTTGTAAAGGGAAAACGAATCGTAATGGTAGATGATTCCATCGTGCGTGGAACAACTTGTGCAAATATTATTAAGATGCTGAAAAAAGCCGGAGCAAAAGAGGTACATGTACGTATCAGTTCTCCACCGTTCTTACATCCATGCTTTTTTGGAACAGATGTTCCGTCGAATGAGCAGCTGATCGCACATACTCACACACAGGAGGAGATCCGTCAGCTGATCGGAGCAGACTCTCTTGGATACATGGAGATCGAGAAACTGAAAGATATGGTTGGAGATCTTAAGTATTGCGATGCCTGCTTTACAGGAAAGTATCCGATGAAAGTTCCGGAAGAGGATATCAGTCAGGCATTTGAACAAAATTGATTTTGAAGACTCAGTTTATGTGTTATAATAGATAAACAGTTACGATAAAGATATGAAACAAGGAGAAAAGAATTATGAGTAATGATCGTTATGTAAGCCCGCTTTCAGAGCGTTATGCAAGCCGCGAGATGCAGTATATCTTCTCACCGGACAAAAAGTTCAGAACATGGAGAAGACTTTGGATCGCACTGGCAGAGACTGAGAAGGAGCTTGGACTCAACATCACAGACGAGCAGATCGAAGAGATGAAGAGCCATGCGGATGATATTAACTTTGAGGTGGCAAAGGAACGTGAGAAGGTTGTACGTCATGATGTTATGTCTCATGTTTATGCATATGGTGTTCAGTGCCCAAAAGCAAAAGGAATCATCCATCTTGGAGCTACATCCTGTTACGTAGGAGATAATACAGATATTATTATTATGGCAGAAGCACTGAAACTGGTTCGCACAAAGCTTGTGAATGTAATTGCAGAGCTTGCGAAGTTTGCAGAGGAGCAGAAAAACCAGCCTACACTTGCTTTCACACATTTCCAGCCGGCACAGCCGACAACTGTTGGAAAGAGAGCGACTCTCTGGATGCAGGAGTTTGAAATGGATCTTGAGGATCTGGAATATGTACTTGGAAGCCTGAAACTGCTTGGATCTAAAGGAACAACAGGAACACAGGCAAGTTTCCTTGAACTGTTCGACGGAGATCAGGAGACAATTGACAAGATCGATCCGATGATCGCTGAGAAGATGGGATTCAAGGCATGTTATCCGGTATCCGGACAGACTTATTCAAGAAAAGTAGACACAAGAGTACTGAATGTACTGGCAGGAATCGCTGCAAGTGCTCACAAATTCTCTAATGATATCCGTCTGCTTCAGCATTTGAAAGAAATTGAAGAACCATTTGAGAAGACACAGATCGGATCTTCAGCAATGGCTTATAAGAGAAACCCGATGAGAAGTGAGAGAATTGCTTCCCTTTCAAGATATGTGATGATCGATGCACTTAATCCGGCAATTACATCTGCAACACAGTGGTTTGAGAGAACACTTGATGATTCCGCTAACAAGCGTCTGAGTGTTCCGGAAGGATTCCTTGCAATCGACGGAATTCTTGATCTTTGTCTGAACGTTGTAGACGGACTGGTTGTATACCCGAAAGTAATCGAGAAGCGTCTGATGTCCGAACTTCCATTCATGGCAACAGAGAATATTATGATGGATGCTGTTAAAGCCGGCGGAGACCGTCAGGAACTGCACGAAAGAATCCGTGAGCTTTCTATGGAAGCAGGAAGAAATGTAAAAGAGAAGGGACTCGACAATAACCTTCTTGAACTGATCGCAGCTGATCCTGCATTCAACCTGACTTTAGAGGATCTTCAGAAGACAATGAAACCGGAGAAATATGTTGGACGTGCAAGTGAGCAGGTAGATGCATATCTTAAGAATGTGATCCGTCCACTGCTTGAAAAGAATAAAGAAATCCTTGGTGTGAAGGCTGAAATTAACGTATAGAATCCTTGGAATCTATCAGGACAAAACGGAAAAATCAAAGGGATGTTGCATTTGGTTGCAGCATCCTTTTTCTTTTGATAAACTAAAATTATTTCGTGTATTAAAATGTGGGGGAAAGAGAAAGGAATAAGAGAACATGGATATAGCATTGAATTGGAATGAATGGCATCAGGAAACGGTGAGAAAACCATATGCCAGAGTGGGAGTGACTTTATTAAGTGGTGCGCTGATTCTGATGTCTGCACAGGAAATTGTTTCATTATACTTGGAAAAGAATCTGATTTCTGAAATAGCAGTCTGTGCGACAACAGAGGATATAAATGTATCAGGAAATGATCTGCCGGAAAAAGTAACAATAGAAGCTATCCAGACAGATGTTAACCAGGCGGATGTTAACCAGGCAGCGGCTGTTCCGGCGGAAATTTTAGTGGAAGAACCTATAGTAGAAGAAATTGCGGTGGAAGAACCCGTGGTAGAAGAGATTGTGGCAGAAAAACCAGGTGTAAAAAGAGATACAACTATAAATGGTGCAAGTGAACCGATAATTACAAATCCTGATTCAATGGAAAATGTAAAAAATGAAACTGAGGAGGAAGAAGAGCCAATAGAGGTGGGGAATATAAATACAGGATATCTTATTAATGCGGAAGGTGTGATCTATGGACTTTCAGGAAGCAAAGAAGTGATACAGGATGGAGTACTGCTCTTTCCTGAAGAAGGATGTTCCCAAATTGCGGGAGGAGCGCTGTCGGATCTTGGTTCTGCTGTAGAAGAGATTGAAATTCCTGTTAATATAACAAATATTCAGTCAGGAGCATTTGCGGGGCTGAGTAACCTGGGATGGATAGAAGCAGATGCAGCAAATCCAGCCTATGTTACGGTAGATGGTGTACTCTACACGGCAGATGGCACAGTTCTTCTTGCATTTCCGGCAGCGTGGACAGGAACCTTTCAGGTGCCGGAAAGTGTGAAAAGTTTTGCGGAAAGTGCATTTGATGGAACAAATCTGGAATGTATTGATGCAAGATCCTGCACACTTGAACAGACGGGAAGTATTCCTGAAACGGTGAAACTTTTGGAGTAAAAGAAAAACATTGATTTTGTTTGTTGAAGAATCTAGGGAGTTGCGCTATAATATGACGAGATATGAACAATAACAAACAGGAATTGGAGAAGATAGAATGAGTAAGAAAGTAAGAACAAGATTTGCACCAAGCCCGACAGGAAGAATGCATGTGGGTAACTTAAGAACAGCACTTTATGCGTATCTGATCGCAAAGCATGAAGGGGGAGATTTCCTTCTTCGTGTAGAGGATACAGACCAGGAACGTTTTGTGGAAGGTGCACTTGATATCATTTACAGAACAATGGAGAAAACAGGTCTTATCCATGATGAAGGACCGGATAAAGATGCCGGATATGGACCGTATGTACAGAGTGAGCGTAATGCATCAGGCCTTTATCTTAAATATGCAAAGCAGCTTGTAGAGCAGGGAGACGCTTATTACTGTTTCTGTGACAAAGAGCGTCTGGAGTCTTTAAAGACACAGGTTTCTGAAGGTGGAGTAGAGATTTCTGTTTATGATAAGCACTGCTTAAGTCTGAGCAAGGAAGAAGTAGAAGCGAATCTGGCAGCAGGTAAGCCATGGGTTATCCGTCTGAATGTACCGAATGAAGGTGAGACAACATTCCATGATGAGATCTACGGAGATATCACAGTTCCGAATGCAGAGCTTGACGATATGATCCTGATCAAATCTGATGGATTCCCGACATATAATTTTGCAAATGTAATTGACGATCATCTGATGGAGATTTCACATGTTGTTCGTGGAAATGAGTACTTATCTTCAGCACCGAAGTATAACCGCCTTTATGAGGCGTTTGGCTGGGAAGTACCGGTTTATGTACACTGTCCACTGATCACAGATGAGAATCATAAGAAATTGAGCAAGAGATGTGGACATTCTTCTTATGAAGATCTGATCGAGCAGGGATATGTTTCAGAGGCAGTTGTGAATTATGTTGCACTGCTTGGATGGTGCCCGACAGACAACAGAGAGATCTTCTCTCTGGAAGAGCTTGTTGAGGCATTTGATTATCATCATATGAGTAAATCTCCGGCTGTATTTGATACAGTGAAATTGAAATGGATGAACGGAGAATATCTCAAGGCAATGGATTTTGATAAGTTCTATGCACTTGCGGAGCCTTATCTGAAAAAGGCAGTAACAAAGGACTATGATCTGAAGAAGATTGCAACACTTGTGAAGACAAGAATTGAGATTCTTCCGGAGATCAAAGAGCAGGTGGATTTCTTTGAAGAACTTCCAGATTATGATATTGCACTGTATACACACAAGAAGATGAAAACAGATCCTGAGAAGTCACTCGCACTTCTGAACGAGGTTCTCCCGGTTCTTGAGGCGCAGGAGGACTTTAGCAATGATGCATTGTTTGAGACATTGAAAACATTTGCAACAGAAAAAGGATACAAAGTAGGTTATGTAATGTGGCCGCTTCGTACAGCAGTTTCCGGAAAGCAGAATACTCCGGGCGGAGCAACAGAACTGATGGAAGTACTCGGAAAAGATGAGTCTCTTAGAAGAATCCGTCTTGGAATCGAGAAACTTCAGTAAGGACAGCGAAAAGAGGTACAATGGGATTTAATGAAGCACAGGCGCAGGCAATCCAGCACACAGACGGCCCATGTCTTGTACTGGCAGGCCCGGGATCGGGGAAGACGCTTACGATTGTAAACAGAGTAAAATACCTTATAGAGAAACAGAAAGTAAGACCAGAAGAAATTCTGGTCGTTACTTTTACAAGATTTGCAGCGGCGGAGATGAAATCCCGCCTCTGTTTGGTTATGGGCAAAAGAGATCTTCCGGTTACAGTGGGGACATTTCATGGAATCTATTATGGAATCCTGAAATGGGCTTATCGGATGAATCAGGAAAATATTCTTTCAGAGACAGAAAAATATCAGATTTTACGTGGCGTGATTAACAAAGAAAGAATGGAGATCTTTGATGAAGAAGATTTTATTCAGGATATTGTGGCAGAAATTGGAAAAGTGAAGAATAATCGGATTCCGCTGGAAGAATTTGTATCAGAAAAGTGTAGTGCAGATGCTTTTCGCAATATTTACCGTAATTATGAACGGCATAGAAAAGAACTGAAAAAGATTGATTTTGATGATATGCTGGTACTTTGTTATGAATTGTTCCGTTCAAGACCAGATGTACTTGCACAGTGGCAGAAGAAATTCAGATACGTTTTGATTGATGAATTTCAGGATATTAATCGAATTCAGTATGATGTGATCCGTATGCTGGCCCAGCCGGAGAATAATTTGTTCGTAGTGGGGGATGATGACCAGGCAATCTACGGATTTCGTGGAGCTGATTCGGAATTGATGCTTGGATTTGGAAAGGATTTCCCTGATGCAAAACAAATTCTGCTTGGAATGAATTACCGTTCGACAGCAAATATCGTACAGAATTCTTTGAAACTCATTGAAAATAATGTGGAGAGATATAGTAAAAAACTGGAAGCAAACCGTGAAGGCGGTTCCTGCCTTCATATTCAGGAAGTGAAAGATCCGGTGGAAGAGGCAGAATATGTTCTTGAAGAGATACAGAAATGTAAGGAGAATGGCATAAAAGAAGAGGAGATTGCGATTCTGTTCCGGGTTCATACAGATGCGAGAGCAGTGGTAGAAGCAATGGTGGAACGGAAGATCCCGTTTCAGATGAAAGAACATCTTCCGAATATCTATGAACACTTTATCGCAAAGGATATTATGGCATATTTCCGGCTGGCAACAGGAAAGCGGCGCAGACAGGATTTCTTACAGGTGATGAATCGGCCAAAGCGATATCTTGGAAGAGACAGCGTGTCAGGAAGTCAGGTTTCTTTTGAAGACATGCGGAAGTTCTATTGTGATAAAGACTGGATGATCGACCGGATTGATCAGTTTGAGTGGGATGTTAAGATGCTTATGAAGATGGCTCCGTATGCAGCAATCCAGTATATCAGAAAAAGGATTGGTTATGACGATTTTCTGAAAGAGTATGCATTTACACATCAGATAAACAGATCTGATCTGAATGAAGTACTGGCAGAGATCGAAGAGGCGGCGAAAGCATTTTCAAGTGTTGAAGAATGGTTTGCACATGTAGAAGAATATACGGAGACTTTGAAAGTGAAGGAAAAGGAAAGAAACAGACCACGTCCGGGTGTCCGGCTGATGACGATACATGCTTCCAAAGGGCTGGAATTCAAGCAGGTATTCCTGATTGCGGCGAATGAAGGAAGGATTCCGTATCAGAAGGCAAAGACAGATAAGGAGATCGAAGAAGAGAGAAGATTATTCTATGTGGCAATGACAAGGGCAAAAGATTTTTTGAAGATCTGTTATGTGAAAATAAAAAACGGGAAAGAAGTTACTCCCTCCCGTTTTGTAGACGAACTATTGAAAAACTGACCGGATGTCAGTCACTTTGCTGACATCCTCAAGACTTAGTCCTCCAGGTCATCTAATGCATCAAGATCGATATCGCCGAAATCCTGTGTATCCAGCCATTCGTTGAATATAGCGGAAACACGGTCGAATTCTTCATCTTCTTCGATGTTCTCAAGTCCAGGTTCTTCCTCTTCTCCGTTATCAATGAAACGATACAGATAGATCTGACCGTCTGTGTTATCACCGTTTTCATCCAGTGGAAGAAGTGCAATATACTCCTTTTCCTCTGCTTCAAAAATATTGAGAACAGCGCATTCAAGTTCCTCATTATTCTCCAGTGTCAAAGTGACTGTGAGGGATTCGTTTTCGTTCATAATCTTCTCCTTTGAATCTGTGTTGTATTTCATTCCGTATTGACCAGCCAGGTGTTCAAAACGAGAATGAACAGCTATCTTGATGGTAACAAAAAGAGGAGAAAAAAGCAAGATAAGATTGACTTTCGGGTTAAACAAGGTAGAATAAAAGTGTTACTGATAGAAGTGAAAGGATAATAGACAATATGAAGAAAAAATGGATACTGTGCATGGTGGCAGTTTTGTGTATAGCGGTAGCATTGCTTGGATGTGGAAAGAAAAATGTTGGAACACCGGAAGACAATGCAGTAGTAGAAGAGGATGATAAGAAAAATGATAATACAGAGGAAGGTGGCAGACTGTTTGGATTTAGTGGGATCGATATGTCGAATCCTTTTTATGACACATTAAAAAATTCTGTCCAGACAGCATTGGAGGCTCAAGGTGACCGCCTGATGGTTCGTGATCCGGCATCAGATGCTGATTTGCAGAATGAACAGATTCGGGAGCTGATCAACGAAGGGGTACAGGCAGTATTTCTTTGTCCGGTAGACTGGGAGAAAATCACTCCCGCACTTGAAGCCTTAAAAGAGGCAGATATTCCGGTGATCAATCTTGATACAGAAGTAAAAGAGACAAGCCTTGTATCTGCATTTGTAGGGTCAGATAATGAGAATGCGGGATATGTGTGCGGGCAGGATCTTCTAGTTCAGAAACCAGATGGCGGTAAAATTGTGATTGTAGAAAGTCCTGGGGTAAACTCAGTGAATGAAAGAATTACCGGATTCGAAGAAGCTGTAGCAAACAGTGGCTTCGAAGTGATAAAAAGAATTGAGTCGTTGGGAGACAGCAGCAATGTAAAAGATGAGATGACACAAGTCCTGAACGAAAACAGTGAGATCGCTGCTGTTATGTGCGGAAGTGATCCGATGGCAGAACAGGTGATGGCAGCGATCACAGAAGTGCAGAGAACGAATATCTGCGTGTATAGTGTGGATGGTTCTCCGGTGACAAAGACAGCACTGGTGAATGGTACAGGAGGAATGACCGGGATAGGAGCGCAATCCCCGATCAATATGGGAAAGACAGCAGTAAAGGTGGCGACAGCATTACTGGCAGACAAAGATTATGAGAAAGAAAATTATGAGGAAACTTTCTTTATAAATCGTGATAATGTTGAAATGTATGGAACAGATGGATGGCAGTAATTTATTGATTGCTCAAGAAAGGGGTTAAAGATGAGGAAGACAAAGGGGAGTCCGCAGCCATTTGGAGTGGATATCAAAGGTAAAAATATAAATTTTGCCGTTCAGGTAGCAAAAGGGAAGACCTGTGAACTTTTACTGTATAAGAGAGGGAAAGAAGTTCCGGAATATCAGTTTGATATGCCGGAGGAAGAAGGCGTTGGAGAAGTACGTTTCTTATCTGTTGAAGGTCTGAAGGCAGATCGATATGAATACAATTTTCTGATTGATGGGAAAGTATGTGTGGATCCATATGTAAAAGAACTTGCAGGAAAAGAGAAATTTGGTGTAGAACGGAAACTTCAGGAACATCAGATTCGTGGGAAAATTGTTTCAATGGAGGACTATGACTGGCAGGAAGATCAGCGTCTACATCTCCCATGGGAAGATGTAGTGGCTTATGGTTTGCATGTGCGTGGATTTACAAAACATTCTTCTTCAAAAGTGGTGCATAAGGGAACATTCCAGGGGGTTGTTGAAAAACTGGATTATTTAAAAGAACTTGGAGTCAACCAGATTCAGTGTATGCCGGTCTATGAATTTGAAGAGTGCGGAAAAACGAAAGTGAACTATTGGGGATATGGTAAAGGTTTTTATTTTGCCCCTAAAAAAGCCTATGCATCTGGAAAAAGTGCAGTTCTTGAGTTGAAAGATATGGTGCGTGCATGTCATAGTCAGGGCATAGAAGTTGTACTGGAGATGCCATTTGTTCCGGGAATATCAGCAAATTATGTAACGGAATGTCTGCGTTTCTATATGCTGGAGTATCATGTGGACGGATTTGTTCTGAATCCTTATAACGTGCCGTGGGAGCAGCTGATAGAAGATCCTTTTTTGAAAGATATCAAGCTGATGCAGAAAGATGATGGTTTCCAGAATGTGATGCGTCGCTTCTTAAAAGGTGACGAGAATATGGTAAATGATGTGATCTGGGCGTTAAAAAATCGTTCATCGGAGAACGGAAAATGCAATTATATTACAACACAGACAGGATTCACATTATGGGATTTAGTATCTTATGATTGTAAACATAACGAAGAAAACGGTGAGAAGAACCTGGATGGACCAGACTATAATTACAGTTGGAACTGCGGAGCAGAAGGACCAAGCAGAAAAACGCGCAGTTGTCAATCTTAGAAAGAATCAGGTGAAGAATGCATTAGAACTCCTGTTGACGGCTCAGGGAACTCCATGCCTTCTTGCAGGGGATGAATTCTGTAATTCGCAGAGAGGAAATAACAATGCATATTGTCAGGATAACGAGACAGGATGGGTGAACTGGACACAGTTGAAGAAAGATGACTGGCTGTTTCAGTATACAAAGAAACTGATCGGGCTGAGAAAAGAACATCGTTGTCTCCACCAGAGTACAGCACTATCCGGAATGGATACCACGAGATGTGGCATACCGGACGTATCCTACCATGGAGAAAATGCATGGCAGGTAAAAGCAGAAGTTTCCAGCCGTCAGTTAGGTGTCTTGTATTCAGGAACGAAAGAAGGGGAGTTCCCTTGTTTTATAGCATATAATATGCATTGGCTGCCGCATCACTTCGCAATACCATCGATTGGAAAGAACGTAGAATGGTATCTTGTTATGACTACAAAAGATGGCGTGCTTTGTGAAGCGAAAAAGCTGGAAAATCAGAAAGATGTATTACTGGAAGAACGTAGCGTAGCAATTCTGGTTGGACGCAGGGTAGAGGAAAAGAAGAGTCGTTCAGAAAAGAAACCGATTCATACAGCTAAGACGCAGAATGTAAATAAAATAGAAAAACGGCAGGGAGCAGAAGAACTTTGTAAAGAAGAACAGCCGGCCAGAGAGGGAAAAGTATGAAGGCATTTGCACATTTTTGTACCATAACAAAACACAAAAAACTGGTTTTAAAAGAGTGTTTTCGTGTTGGGTTGTACAAACAGGGACTGCTCCATGATATGTCAAAATACAGTTGGACAGAATTCCGTGTGGGATGTAGATACTATCAGGGGACAAGAAGCCCTAATAATGCCGAACGGGAAGAAAAGGGGTATTCTTCCGCATGGCTCCACCACAAAGGCAGGAACAAACACCATTATGAATACTGGATTGATTATAGTCTGGAGGGACCGAACCTTCTGGCGGGAATGAAGATGCCGGTGAGATATGTAGTAGAGATGTTTCTTGACCGCATTGCAGCAAGCAAAGTGTATCTCGGGGATGCATATACCTCTGATGCACCGCTTGCTTATTATGAAAACGGACGTGCAGATGAGCTGATGCATAAAGATACAAGAGAATTATTAGAAAAACTGCTTCATATGCTTGCGGAAGAAGGCGAGGAAACTACTTACAGATATATCAAGAGAGAAGTGTTAAAAAGATAAGAAGAGGGAGTTGAGGCAGCAGTGAGGCTATATATTGTGCGTCATGGAGAGACGGATTGGAACAAGAAAAAACTGGTACAGGGACGAAAGGATATTCCCTTAAATGAATATGGGCGTCATCTTGCCCGGGAAACTTCTTATGGGATGAGACAATACCAAATTGATCTGGCTTATACAAGTCCCTTACAGCGTGCAAAAGAAACGGCAGAGATTCTTCTTGAAGGACGCAACATTCCGCTTTATGAAGATCAGAGAATCCAGGAAATTTCTTTTGGCTCGTATGAGGGAATGTCTTGTGTAGATAAGACGAAAGAAGAGAATCTTGCATTCCAGAAATTCTTTCAGGATACGGGAAATTATATTCCGCCGGAAGATGCTGAAAGTGTAGAACAACTTATGAAAGAACCGGAGAGTTTTTAAAGAGTCTTGAAGAGAGTAAGAAGCTGAAGGATAAGAATCTTCTGATTTCTACACATGGTGCTGCGATGACAGCAATGCTGAACAGGATGAGAGGCAGTCTTTCAGTAGAACATTTCTGGAAAAATGAAGTACCGCCAAATTGCTCTGTTACGATTGCGGAACTTGAAGGCAGTGGATTCAAAATTATCCAGGAAGGAATTATCTTTTACAAAGAAGAAGTGAAACACTGGAAAGCAGTGTAGTATATAAGGGTAGTATAAAAGGCAGAATGTAAGTGCTGTGGTACTTGCATTCTGCCTTTCCTTATGCTATTCTTTAGTTGTCTGGCCGGCAGATCCTTAAGCCGGCACTGATTCACATGAACTTCAATGCTTCTGTTTCAGGAAGAGGATTCCATGGTATATCGTATTATTGCAACAAAATTAAGGGGAAGAATTATTGTTGACATTTTGAAAGAAGTATAATAAAATCTATTCATAGACGAACAACTGTTCGAAAAAAGAGAGAATGGGTTTTATACACTAAGAGAGATAGAGAAGGAGAAAATTATGGCAGGCAAAGAGAGCGTTACAAAGCTGGCGAATAACGAAGAGAAGAAGAAAGCACTGGATGCAGCGATCGCAAAGCTGGAGAAAGATTTTGGTAAGGGTGCAGTGATGCGGCTGGGAGAATCAGGGGCGCATGTAGCTGTAGAGACAGTTCCTACCGGATGTCTGAGTCTTGATCTGGCACTTGGACTTGGCGGTGTGCCAAAGGGACGTGTGATCGAGGTTTATGGTCCTGAATCAAGTGGTAAGACAACTGTCGCACTTCATATGATTTCTGAGGTTCAGAAGAGAGGGGGAATTGCCGGATTTATCGATGCAGAGCATGCACTGGATCCTGTATACGCAAAGAATATCGGAGTAGATATTGATGAACTCTATATTTCACAGCCTGACAGTGGAGATCAGGCCCTTGAGATTGCAGAGACAATGGTACGTTCAGGGGCGATTGATATTATTGTCATTGACTCTGTAGCTGCACTTGTTCCAAAACAGGAGATCGAAGGGGATATGGAGACAGTCATGTTGGTCTGCAGGCAAGATTGATGTCACAGGCATTGAGAAAACTGACACCGGTTATCAGCAAGTCAAACTGTATTGTGATTTTTATTAACCAGCTGCGTGAGAAAGTTGGAGTAATGTTTGGAAATCCAGAGACAACGACAGGAGGACGTGCGCTGAAATTCTATGCATCTGTGCGTATGGATGTCAGAAGAATCGAGACTTTAAAGCAGAGTGGAGAGATGGTAGGAAACCGTACAAGAATCCGTATTGTGAAGAATAAGATTGCTCCGCCGTTCAAAGAAGCGGAATTTGATATTATGTTTGGAAAAGGTATTTCCCGTGCAGGAGATATTCTTGATCTCGCAACCAATATTGATCTTGTGAAGAAGAGTGGTGCGTGGTATGCATATGAGGGAGAGAAGATTGGCCAGGGAAGAGAGAATGCAAAGGCATATCTGGAATCACATCCGGAAGTGATGGAGACACTGGATCGGAAGGTGAGAGCACATTATGCATTATCCGGATCAGAAGAAGCAGAGAATGAGCTTCCAGATGCTGAGAAGAAGACGGGGGCATCAAGTGATCTGAAGCTGACACCGGCTTCTAAAGTGGCTGATGAGGCAGAAAAGAAAGAATGATTGTTACTGGGATAGAAGAGCAGACAAAGACGAAGTTTAAAGTATATCTGGATGGAACATTTGCATTTGTGCTTTATAAAGGTGAGTTGAAGCGTTTTGGTATAAAGCAGGGAGAAGATCTCGCGCAGGAAAATTATGAAAAGATTCAGAATGAGGTACTGTTGAAACGCGCAAAGAAGCGAGCAATGCATTTGCTGGAGGATATGGATCGTACTGAGTCTGCATTAAGGGAAAAACTGAAGGCGGGACAATATCCGGAGAATGCAATCAGCGGAGCAATTGAATATGTGAGATCTTTTGGATATCTGGATGATGCAAGATATGCGGAAAATTTTATTATGAGCCGCAAAGATACTAAAAGCAAACGGGAAATCAAAGCACTGCTGTCGCAGAAGGGAGTTTCTGATGATTTGATCTGTCTGGCTTTTGAACAGTGCTATAGTGAAGATTCTGAGGAAGAGGCAATCCGAAGGATACTGCGAAAAAAGAAGGTTGATCCGGAAAGAATGGAAGAACAGGAATATCAAAAGATATTAGGATATCTTGCGCGAAAAGGATTTCGTTATGAGGTGATCCGCCATGTTATATCAGATTATGATAAACAGAGTGACTGATACGGGAGTGAACAGTAACCCGGGTTGTGTCATGTGATACAAAATAATAATTACAATGCTTGACATTGTTGTTGAAACAGTATAAAATTTAAGTGTTGTATTTGAGTAATATGTACAATGAAAATCGAATAAGGAGGTGCTCCTGTGCAGATAAGTCTAGGTTTATTTATAGGCGTTGCCGTGGCCCTCGCGTTGATAGTCGGAATCATTACTCACTTTGTTACAGTTTCCAATCTGAGAAAGAATGCGGAAAGCAAGATTGGGAATGCAGAAGCAAAAGCAAGAGAAATCATTGACGATGCTGTAAAGACTGCAGAGACGACGAAGAAGGAATCTCTTTTGGAAGTAAAGGAAGAGTCCATCAGGACAAAGAATGAACTTGAGAAAGAGACGAAAGAAAGAAGAGCGGAGTTACAGCGTTATGAGAAGCGTGTACTCGCGAAGGAAGAATCGGTCGACAAACGGTCAGATGTACTGGAACATCGTGAGAACAAACTGACAGCGAAGGAAGAACATCTTCGCCAGCGTGAAGCCAAAGTAGAAGAACTTAGCCAGAAACGTGTGCAGGAACTGGAACGAATCTCAGGACTTACCTCCGAACAGGCAAAAGAATATCTGTTAAAAACTGTTGAAGATGACGTCAAGCATGACACAGCCAAGATGGTCAGAGAACTGGAAACTCAGGCAAAGGAAGAGGCTGACAAGAAAGCAAAAGAGTATGTTGTGAATGCAATTCAGAGATGTGCAGCAGATCATGTTGCAGAGACTACAATTTCTGTAGTTCAGCTTCCAAGTGATGAGATGAAAGGAAGAATTATCGGTAGAGAAGGAAGAAATATCAGAACACTGGAAACATTAACCGGTGTGGAACTGATTATTGATGATACTCCGGAAGCAGTTGTATTATCAGGGTTTGACCCAATCCGCCGAGAAGTTGCAAGAATTGCACTTGAGCGTTTGATCGTGGATGGACGTATTCATCCGGCAAGAATTGAGGAGATGGTTGAAAAAGCTCAGAAAGAAGTGGATACAATGATCCGCGAGGAAGGAGAAGCTGCAGCTCTTGATGTTGGAGTTACAGGAATTCATCCGGAGTTGATCCGTCTTCTTGGACGTATGAAGTTCAGAACAAGCTATGGACAGAATGCATTGAAGCATTCAATCGAAGTGGCGCAGTATCAGGTCTCATTGCAGGAGAAATCGGACTGGATGTCAGACTTGCAAAGCGTGCAGGACTTCTTCATGATATTGGTAAATCCATTGATCATGACGTAGAAGGATCACATATTCAGATTGGTTCAGATCTTTGTAGAAAATACAAAGAATCACCAACAATTATTAATGCTGTGGAGGCACATCATGGTGATGTGGAGCCGCAGAGTCTGATTGCTTGTGTTGTTCAGGCAGCGGATACTATTTCAGCTGCAAGACCGGGAGCAAGAAGAGAAACCATCGAGACATATACAAACAGATTGAAACAGTTAGAAGATATTACCAACCAGTTTAAAGGTGTAGATAAGTCTTTTGCCATTCAGGCAGGTAGAGAGATTCGTGTTATGGTAGTTCCGGAGCAGGTATCTGACGATGATATGGTGCTTTTAGCAAGGGATATTGCAAAACAGATTGAGTTTGAATTAGAATATCCTGGACAGATTAAAGTAAATGTTATTCGTGAGTCACGAGCAACAGATTACGCAAAATAAGAGAATCATAACAGAAGATGAAAGTTGGCCCTTGTCGAAAGACAGGGGCTTTTAGTTTACTGAGAAAGCTATTACAGGTAAGAGTAAAAGTCTTTGATATAGAATGCATACGGTGATGTAAGGTAAAAGAAGGGAGAACGGAATGAGCGAGAAGATTAAAAGAATTAACAGAGAATTGAAATTTAAAGGAAAGATTCTTGATTTTTATCAGGACACGATAGAGGTGGACGGGGATCATACCGTAGTATGGGATTTTATAGGTCATAAAGGAGCAGCAGCGGTAGTTCCGGTTACAGCAGATGGTAAGATTTTGATGGTGAGACAGTATAGAAATGCGCTGGATCGATATACATTGGAGATTCCGGCAGGAGCACTTGATGAAGTGGGAGAACCTGGTATAGAGTGTGCTTCCCGTGAATTAGAGGAAGAGACAGGGTATCGCAGCGAGAATCTGGAGTGGCTGATCACTTTACGGACAACAGTAGCATTTTGTAACGAACGGATTGAAGTTTATGTGGCACATGATCTGATACTGTCAAAACAGCATTTGGATGAAGATGAATTTATTGAACTTGGCGCTTATACAATAGAAGAATTGAAGGAAAAGATCTTTTCAGGTGAGATTGAAGATGCGAAGACAGTTTCTTCTTTGATGGCTTATGCTGTAAAGTATGGAAAATGATTGAATGCCGACAATAAGTAGCATCGCTGCCGCATGAGAAAAACCAGACACTCATATAATGGTGTGGAAGATTGAGGATAAAAATATATCCGCAGAACATTTTATAGGGTGGGAGGAATACTGGTGAAGGCATTTCGTACAGGACATTACTTTCTGGCTCTGTTTTTTACAGGCTTTTTGACAGGAATCTTGATTGTCAATTATATATGGGGAGAACAGCTGAGCCTGATCGGAACTTTTACAGAAGTTTATCTTATGAGATTAAAGAATGAAAAGATATCTTTTCAACAGTATATTTGGTATTTGATTCGGGTACGGGGAGTCTTTTTCCTGATTCTGTTTTTGGCGATGGGAATCCGGATCAGAAAAATTGTGGCAGCGTTTTTTCTTCTGTGGACGGGGATGTCAGGAGGAATTTTATTGTCAGAGGCAGTAGCAGAATTAGGAATGAAGGGAAGTATTCTTTGTGTGGCAGGACTATTTCCACAGTTCCTTTTTTATGTTCCGGCAGTTCTTGTGCTTTTGCGCTTTTATTGGAACTATCCACAGAATCAGTGGAACAGACAAAAAACGTTCTTTGTATGCGGTTTGTTTTTAATTGGGATTTTTTCAGAATCCTGTCTTAATCCGTGGCTGATCCAAAAGATCGTAAATATTCTTTTTTGATTTCGTGGGAAAGTGTGAGCAATGCAACGAGGCAGACAGTTGATTGACTGATGAAAAGTCCCCATAGGTATCCTGCGATTCCATAGTGCGGGATTCCGAAATATACACTAAGAATGCGGATGGATAGTCCAAGAAGATTGATCATCAGCGTCAGGGTTGTAAGTCCCAGTCCATTGATTGCACTGAGAAGAGCGGAACTTGTGTACAGGAAAGGGCAGATCCAGGCAAGCGTTACGATGAAATTACCGGCTAAAGTACTGTGAAATAAGAAATTTCCGAGGAAAGATCCAGTAAGAAGAAAAAAGACAGAACACAGAAGACCAAGGGAGAAACATCCTCCGGCAGCCTTTTTTATAAGGAGAAATGTCTCTTTTGAAGAGCTTTCAGCTGCTTTTGTGCGACAGCAGGGATTAAAAGCAGGCTGATTGAGTTTGTGAGTGCACTGGGAAAAAGGATACATGGTAATGCCATTCCGGTCAGTACCCCATAAATACTGAGAGCTTCAGAAGCACTGTGAGATGCAAGCTCAAGGCAGACGGGGATTGAAGCTGCTTCAATTCCCTGCAAGAATGTAATTGCTGTGCGATTAACTGTCAATGGAACAGAGAGGCGTAGCAATTCAGAACAAGATTTTGAGATAGAAAGAATATATGGAGAATCGGCATCAAAACCCTTCTTCTTCAGTGAAAAAAAGCGAGTAGCCTGCTGCTGCAAGTTCTCCGAAAATAATACCTGATACAGCCAATGGAATCTCAGGGTGAACTCCACTGTGTATAAAAATAAAATATAAAACAAAAACAGAAGAAATTCGAACAAATTGTTCGATTAACTGTGAAATAGCCGGGACAGAGGTTCTTTGCAGACCATAGTGATAACCACAGATACAACTGTGGACAGAAGCCGCCGGAAGTGCAAGAACGATCAGATATAATAGTGTTGCACATCTTGGATCTCCAAGAAAACGATTTGAAAGAAAAACGGAATTCTTCTGTACCAGAAAAGTACAAATCAGAGAAATCAGAACAGAAAGAATCAGACCTGTCTGGAAAATCAACTTTCCGTCCTGCGTTCGGCCAAGGGAGTGAAAGCGAGAGACACTTCTGGAAATGGCAGTTTCAAGACCTGAAGTACTCAAAGACAGGCAGAGTGCGTAGAAAGGGAAAATTAACTGATAAAGTCCGACCTGTTCTTCTCCAAAGGTATGGCTTAAGAAAATACGGAAAAAGAATCCGAGAACGCGGCTTACAAGACCGGCAGATGTGAGAATCAGTGTTCCTTTAATCAAAGAATGTTTTTTTCTAAACATAATACCCTCATGTCAAAATGATTGCTGCCACGTACAACGCGGACAGTAACCAGAAATGAACTTATTTTTAAACAACATATTCAAGAAACATCCTTGACAGAAACGTAAGACTGGTGATATCCTACAAAAGGAAACCCTAGCATAATACTAGGAAAAGGAAAGAAAAAGAAGGTGAAGAATGTGAAACTGTCAACAAAGGGGAAATACGGATTGCGTGCCTTGATCGATCTGGTCCAATACAGTGAAGATTCTCCGGTTTCCATCACAAGTATTGCAAGACGTCAGGATATTTCAGAACGATATCTGGAACAATTGATGTCGAAGCTGAAAAAAGCAGGACTTGTCAAGAGTATCCGAGGTGCAAATGGTGGATATGTCTTAGCAAAGGAAGCAAAAGATATTTCTGTAGGAGATGTGCTTCGTGCACTGGAAGGAAATCTTGAACCAGTAGAATGCGCCGGACTTGATCCGGAAGGAGAATGCAAAGGTGCGGACAGCTGTGTGACAAAGTATGTGTGGAAACGAATCAATGATAGTATTAACCAGACAGTAGATGAAATCTGGCTGAACCAACTGGTGACAGAAAGTAAATGTCTTGGACATACAGACAATCATCTGGATTATACAAAGTGTAAAAACTGAAAAGAATCATTGTCTACAATTATTTGTGAACAGTAAGAAAACAAAGTAGATAAAATAAAAGTGAGGTAACAGGTAATGGGAAAATTAATTTATCTTGATAATGCAGCAACAACAAAGACAGCACCGGAAGTTGTGGATGCGATGCTCCCATATTTTACAGAGCATTTTGGTAACCCATCCAGTGTTTATGGTTTTGCGGCTGCGAATAAAGAAGTGATCACAAAACAGAGAGAAATCATAGCAAAAGCACTTGGTGCGAAGACAGAGGAGATTTATTTCACAGCTGGTGGCTCTGAATCTGATAACTGGGCGCTGAAAGCTACAGCTGAGGCTTATGAATCAAAGGGAAAACATATCATTACAACAAAGATTGAGCATCATGCAATCCTTCATACAGGAGAATATCTCCAGAAGAGAGGATATGAAGTGACTTATCTGGATGTAGATGAGAATGGTATTGTCAGTCCGGAAGCTGTTGAAGCAGCGATTCGTCCAGATACAATTCTGGTCAGCGTAATGTTTGCAAACAATGAGATCGGAAGTATTCAGCCAATCAAAGAAATCGGAGAGATTGCACATAAACATGGAGTACTTTTCCATACAGATGCTGTCCAGGCGTTTGGTCAGGTACCGATCAATGTAGATGAGATGAATATTGATATGCTCAGTTCCAGTGGACATAAACTGAACGGACCAAAGGGAATCGGTTTCCTTTATATCAGAAAAGGAGTGAAGATCCGTTCATTTATTCACGCGGAGCCCAGGAGAGAAAACGCCGTGCAGGTACAGAGAATGTTCCGGGTATTGTAGGATACGGAAAAGCTGTAGAGCTTGCTATGGCTTCCATGGAACAGAGAATGAAACATGAGACAGAACTTCGTGATTATGCAATTGCAAGAATTGAGAATGAGATTCCATATTGTAGATTAAATGGAGATCGTGTGAAACGTGTTCCGAATAACATTAACTTCAGCTTCCAATTTGTTGAAGGAGAATCTTTGCTGATCATGCTGGATATGAAAGGAATCTGTGCTTCCAGTGGTTCAGCTTGTACATCAGGCTCTCTGGATCCATCTCATGTTCTTCTGGCAATTGGATTACCGCACGAGATTGCACATGGTTCACTTCGTATGTCAATTGGTGCTGATACAACAAAAGAAGATATTGATTATACAATCGACCAGTTGAAAGAGATTGTTGCACATCTGCGCAGTATGTCTCCGCTTTACGAAGATTTTATGAAAAAGCAGCAGAAGAATGCATAAGCCAGAATGACTTAAAAGAAAAATACAAACTAATTTTTGAATAAAAAGATAAACAAAATGGAGGAATTATATAATGTATACAGAAAAGGTAATGGATCATTTCCAGCATCCAAGAAATGTAGGGGAAATTGAAAATGCAAGTGGCGTAGGAACAGTGGGAAATGCGAAATGTGGAGATATCATGAGAATTTATCTTGATATTGATGAAAATCAGATCATTCGTGATGTAAAGTTTAAAACATTCGGGTGTGGAGCAGCTGTTGCAACTTCCAGTATGGCAACAGAGATGGTTAAAGGAAAAAGCATTCAGGAAGCAATGGAGGTAACAAACAAAGCCGTTATGGAAGCTCTTGACGGACTTCCGCCGGTAAAGGTTCACTGTTCACTTCTTGCAGAGGAAGCAATCCATGCAGCACTCTGGGATTATGCAGAGAAACACGGTATCAAGATTGAGGGACTTCAGAAACCGAAGTCAGATATTCACGAAGGTGAAGAAGCAGAGGAAGAGGAATATTAATGAGCAAAGGCAAAGTTGTTGTTGGAATGTCCGGGGGAGTAGATTCCTCCGTGGCAGCCTGGCTTTTGAAAGAACAAGGCTATGATGTGATCGGTGTGACGATGCAGATCTGGCAGGATGAGGACAATGAGGTTCAAGAAGAAAACGGCGGCTGTTGCGGGCTCAGTGCGGTAGACGATGCAAGACGTGTTGCATCGTCTATTGGTATTCCGTATTATGTGATGAATTTTAAACAGGAATTCCAGAAAAATGTAATTGATTACTTTACGGAAGAATACCTGAACGGAAGAACACCTAACCCGTGTATTGCCTGCAACCGTTATGTGAAATGGGAAGCACTTTTGCAGAGAAGTCTTTCCATCGGAGCAGACTATATCGCAACAGGACATTATGCGAGGATTGATAAACTTCCGAATGGAAGATACGCAATCCGAAGATCTGCGACGCTTGCGAAAGACCAGACTTATGCACTTTATAACCTGACTCAGGAGCAACTGGCGCATACGCTGATGCCGGTTGGAAATTATTCAAAGGATAAGATCCGTGAGATGGCAGAAGAAATTGGACTGCAGGTTGCTAACAAGCCAGATAGTCAGGATATCTGTTTTGTTCCGGATGGAGATTATGCAACCTTTATTGAAGAAAATGCAGATACTCCGATCCGTCAGGGGAATTTTGTAACACCGGACGGAAAGATTCTTGGAAAACACAAAGGAATCATTCATTATACGGTAGGGCAGCGTAAAGGGCTTGGACTTGCGCTGGGATATCCGGCATTTGTACTTGAGATTCGTCCGGAAACAGATGAAGTTGTGATTGGAACATACGAAGAATCTTTAACGCATACGCTGCGTGCGAATGAATTGAATTTCATGAGTGTAGAAGATATCACAGAACCCATCCGGGTGTTTGCAAAGATCCGTTACAATCATAAAGGAGCCTGGTGCACAGTGGAAAAGACAGGGGAAGATGAAATTACCTGCACATTTGATGAACCAATCCGTGCAGTGACACCGGGACAGGCGGTTGTTCTCTATGATGGTGAGTATGTATTAGGAGGCGGCACAATATTATGATAGCATGTGATGCGCATATGCACACAAGATTTTCAGAAGATAGTGATGCATCTGTACATTCCATGCTTGATGCAGCGGTGAATAAAGGAATGCAGGCAGTCTGCATCACGGATCATCTTGATAAAGACTTTCCGGAAACACCGGATTTTCCGGCGGGTGCATTTATGTTCGACCTGGATGAATATTTCAGTAGACTGACGCAATTAAAAACAGAATATCAGAAGAAACTGGAAGTCCGGATTGGTGTAGAGATCGGACTTCAGCCACACCTGGGAGAATATTATAAAGAACTGACAGAAAAATATCCGTTTGATTTTGTGATCGGTTCAATACACCTTATCCATGGACAGGATCCGTATTATCGTGGATTTTTTGAAGGACGAAGTGATGAGGAGGCTTATCATGAAGCATTTCAGGTGACAATTGAAAATCTGAAAAAAATAGATTCCTTCGATAGCCTGGGACATTTGGACTATGTTGTCCGTTATGGCGCACATCAGGCAGAAGAATATTCTTACAGAAAATATGCAGAAGAGATCGATGAGATACTAAAACATCTGATCAGTCATGGAAAAGGACTTGAGATGAACATGGCAGGAATGAAATATGGACTTGGATTTCCAAACCCGCATCCGGATGTTATCAGAAGATATAAGGAGCTTGGTGGTGAAATTGTTACAATCGGAGCAGATGCACACAGGCCGGAACATGTAGCTTTTGACTATGAGCAGGCAGGAGAGATACTTGCAGGCTGTGGTTTTAGTTATTATGCAGAATTTAAGGGGCGGAAACCGGTATTTAGGAGAATTGTTCCATAAAATTAGAATTATATGGATTTAAGGCTTGAATTTTTGTTCTTGTTTTAGTACAATGAATCTAGTTGATGAATATTTAACAATTATCGCTTTGTTAAATTCATCGCCATGGCTGGAGATACAGCCATAAATTTTTTAAACTTTTTAGGAGGAATTAATCATGGCAGTAAAAGTAGCGATTAATGGTTTTGGACGTATCGGACGTCTTGCTTTCAGACAGATGTTCGGAGCAGAAGGATATGAGGTAGTAGCAATCAACGACCTTACATCTCCTAAGATGCTTGCTCACTTATTAAAATATGACTCAACTCAGGGAACATACGCTCTTGCAGATACAGTAGAAGCAGGAGAGGATTCTATCACAGTTGACGGAAAAGAGATCAAGATCTACGCAAAAGCTAACGCAGCTGAGCTTCCTTGGGGAGAGATCGGTGTTGACGTTGTTCTGGAGTGTACAGGATTCTACACATCCAAAGCAAAAGCTCAGGCTCACATCGATGCAGGTGCTAAGAAAGTAGTTATTTCTGCTCCAGCTGGAAATGACCTTCCGACAATCGTTTACAATGTAAACCACGAAGAACTTACAAAAGAGGACAACATCATCTCCGCAGCTTCTTGTACAACAAACTGCCTGGCTCCGATGGCAAAAGCTCTTAACGACCTTGCAGCAATCAAGTCCGGTATCATGTGTACAATCCACGCTTACACAGGAGATCAGATGACACTTGATGGACCGCAGAGAAAAGGTGATCTTAGAAGATCTCGTGCAGCTGCAGTTAACATCGTACCAAACAGCACAGGTGCTGCTAAAGCAATCGGTCTTGTTATCCCAGAACTGAACGGAAAACTTATCGGATCTGCTCAGCGTGTTCCTACACCAACAGGTTCTACAACAATCCTTACAGCAGTAGTTGAGGGAGAAGTTACTGTAGATCAGATCAACGCAGCTATGAAAGCAGCTTCTAACGAGTCCTTCGGATACAACACAGATGAGATCGTATCCAGCGACATCGTAGGAATGAGATTTGGATCACTGTTTGATGCAACTCAGACAATGGCTCTTCCAGTTGGTGATGGTACAACAGAGGTTCAGGTTGTTTCATGGTATGACAACGAGAACTCTTACACAAGCCAGATGGTAAGAACAATCAAACACTTCGGAACACTTCTTGAGGCTTAATTTTATATTAAATACTCAGAATTAATCTGAATTATTGACTCACAATGGGGTCCGGTCTTATTGTAGGACCGGATCCTTTTTAATGTGATCGTTAAATATCTGCTGGTGATAATTCACACGGAATTTATGAGACGATCAGGAAAAAGACAAGATACAGGAGGCTATGAAAAATGGCAGCACTTAATAAAAAATCCGTAGATGATATCAATGTAAAAGGAAAAAGAGTTCTTGTAAGATGTGATTTCAACGTACCGCTTCAGGATGGAAAGATCACAGATGAGAACCGTATCGTGGCAGCTCTTCCTACAATCAAGAAGCTGATCGCTGATGGAGGAAAAGTAATTCTTTGTTCCCACCTTGGAAAACCGAAGGGAGAGCCAAAGCCGGAGCTTTCACTTGCACCAGTAGCAGTAAGACTTTCTGAGCTCCTTGGACAGGAAGTTAAATTTGCAGCTGATCCGGAAGTAGTTGGACCAAACGCAAAAGCAGCTGTTGAAGCTATGAAAGACGGAGATGTTGTTCTTCTTGAAAACACACGTTACAGAGCAGAAGAGACAAAGAACGGTGAAGCATTCAGCAAAGACCTTGCTTCTCTTTGCGATGTATTCGTAAACGATGCATTCGGAACAGCTCATAGAGCACACTGTTCTAACGTAGGTGTTACACAGTTTGTTGACACAGCAGTTGTTGGATACCTTATGCAGAAAGAAATCGATTTCCTTGGAAATGCAGTAGAGAATCCGGAAAGACCATTTGTTGCAATCCTTGGAGGATCTAAAGTATCCAGTAAGATTTCTGTAATCAACAACCTTCTTGACAAAGTTGATACTCTGATCATTGGTGGTGGAATGTGCTACACATTCACAAAAGCTCAGGGCGGAAGCGTAGGAAATTCCCTTCTTGAGGAAGATTACTTACAGTACGCACTTGACATGGTTAAGAAAGCAGAAGAGAAAGGTGTAAAACTTCTTCTTCCAGTTGATGCTGTAGCAGCAGACGCTTTCTCTAACGATGCAAATACACAGGTAGTAGCTCAGAATGAGATCCCAGAAGGATGGATGGGACTTGATATCGGACCAAAGACAGCTGAGATGTTTGCAGACGCTGTTAAATCTGCGAAGACAGTTGTATGGAACGGACCAATGGGATGCTTTGAGATGCCGAAATTCGCTGATGGAACAAAGGCAGTTGCAGAAGCACTTGCTAACACAGATGCTGTAACAATCATCGGTGGTGGAGATTCCGCAGCAGCTGTTAACCAGCTCGGATATGGTGACAAGATGACACACATCTCTACAGGTGGTGGAGCTTCTCTTGAATTCCTTGAAGGAAAAGAACTTCCGGGAGTAGCAGCAGCTAACGATAAATAATATGAAACGTATGCATGAGAAGCTGATTGTGACAGCTTCTCTGTGTATAAATTTAGAGATTTCTAAAGGAGAAAAGAACAATGGCAAGAAAGAAAATTATTGCAGGAAACTGGAAAATGAACAAAACTCCAAGCGAGGCAGTAGCACTTGTAGAGGAGTTAAAACCACTTGTAGCTAACGAAGAAGTAGACGTAGTATTCTGCGTACCGGCTATCGATATCGTACCAGTTGTAGAGGCTGCAAAAGGAACAAACATCCAGGTTGGAGCTGAGAACATGTATTTCGAGGAGAGTGGAGCTTACACAGGTGAGATTTCTCCGAACATGCTTGTAGATGCAGGTGTTAAATATGTTGTTCTCGGACATTCAGAGAGAAGAGATTACTTCGGTGAGACAAATGAAGATGTTAACAAGAAAGTCCTCAAAGCATTTGAGCATGGTATTACACCAATCATGTGCTGTGGAGAGACTCTTGAGCAGAGAGAGCAGGGCGTAACAATGGACTTCATCCGTCAGCAGGTTAAGGTTGGATTCCAGGGTGTTACAGCAGATCAGGCTAAGACAGCAGTTATCGCTTACGAGCCAATCTGGGCAATCGGAACAGGAAAGACAGCTACAACAGAGCAGGCTGAAGAAGTTTGCGCAGGAATCCGTGCTTGCATCGCTGAAGTATATGATGAAGCTACAGCAGAAGCAATCCGTATCCAGTACGGCGGATCTGTAAACGCAGCTACAGCTCCTGAACTTTTTGCACAGGCTAACATCGATGGAGGTCTTGTAGGTGGAGCTTCCCTTAAAGCTGACTTCGGAAAGATCGTAAACTACAAATAATAAGATCTCAAAGCTGTTTTAATAGAACAGATGATTAAGAAAGGTCATCTGGTCAGAAAGATATCTATATTGCCGCGCACAGGTAGTGCGGACAGTAGCAATAGAGATAGTAATTCTGACCGGATGGCCTTTTTTCTTGACTTTGAAAATCATTTGAGTGTATCATAGAGGAGATTGATAAAATAAAGTAACAGCTTAATGAAGAAAATAAAGCAACTAAGAAAAGGGAACAGAAAAGATAGGAGATTGAGAAGCTATGGTAGGAATTATCGGAGCAATGGAAGAAGAAGTCCGTGAGCTGATCGAGGATATGACAGAATGCGAGATGCAGGAGAGAGCATCCATGAAGTTTTATAAAGGTATGCTTTATGGAAAAGAAGCAGTTGTTGTACAGAGCGGAATTGGAAAGGTGAATGCTGCAATTTGTACACAGATTCTTGCAGACTTTTATCAGGTAGATCAGCTGATCAATACAGGTGTAGCCGGTTCTCTGGATGCAGAGATCAATATCGGAGATATTGTTGTATCTACAGATGCAGTAGAACATGATATGGATGTCAGCGCATTGGGAGATCCTGTCGGACAGGTGCCGCGTATGGATGTATTTGCATTTCCGGCAGATAAAGAACTTGTGAGAAAAGCAGTGGAAGCAAATAAAAAGGCGAATTCAGATATTCGTACATTTACAGGAAGAGTTGCAAGCGGAGACCAGTTTATTTCTGAAAAAGAAGTAAAAGAACGTATTGTTAATAATTTTGGTGCGAAATGTGCTGAGATGGAAGGAGCAGCAATTGCTCACGGTGCATATCTGAATCACGTTCCATGTGTGATCATTCGTGCAATCTCAGATAAGGCAGATGGAAGTGCACAGGTGGACTATCCTACATTTGAGAAACAGGCGATCGTTCATGGTGTGAAGCTGATGAAAGAATTGCTTCCGACATTATAAGATTTTATTGTAGTGATTTTCACATGAATTCAGGCGAAAATCTGCTTATTTTCAGATATATTTGACCAGAGCTCTGACTTGCAAAATTGTGCTAAAACTAGTACAATAAAGCGTAGAGTTAAAAAATAGACAATCTTAATGCAAAGGAGATATTGAGATGAGCAAAAAACCAACCGTATTAATGATTTTAGATGGATATGGATTAAGAGATAAGACAGAGGGTAACGCAGTAGCCCTTGCGAATACTCCTGTTATGGATAAACTGATGGCAGAGTATCCGTTTGTAAAAGGAAATGCAAGCGGACTTTCTGTAGGTCTTCCGGATGGCAGATGGGTAACTCAGAAGTAGGACATATGAATATGGGTGCCGGACGTATCATTTATCAGGAACTTACAAAGATCACAAAGTCTATCGAAGACGGAGAATTCTTTGAGAACAAAGCTCTTCTTGCAGCTTGTGAGAATGTAAAGAAGAATGATTCTGCACTTCACCTGATGGGACTTGTATCTGACGGAGGAGTTCATAGTCACATTACTCATATTTATGGAATTCTTGAGCTCGCCAAGAGACAGGGAATCGAGAAAGTATATGTTCATTGTTTCCTTGACGGCCGTGATACACCACCGGCATCAGGTAAAGAATATGTAGAGCAGCTTGAAGCAAAGATGAAAGAGATTGGTGTAGGTGAAGTTGCATCTGTATCCGGACGTTACTATGCAATGGATCGTGATAACCGTTGGGATCGTGTGGAGAAAGCTTACAAAGCATTAGTTGCAGGAGAAGGCAATACAGCGGAATCCGCAACAGCAGGAATCCAGGCTTCCTACGATGAAGATGTAACAGATGAGTTCGTAGTACCATTTGTTGTGACAAAAGACGGTGCTGCAACAGCTACAATTAAAGAAAATGATTCTGTTGTATTCTTCAACTTCCGTCCTGACAGAGCAAGAGAACTCACAAGAACATTCTGTGATGACAGCTTTGACGGATTTGAAAGAGGGGACAGAGTGAAGACTACATTCGTATGCTTCACAGAGTATGATGCGACAATCGAGAATAAGACAGTTGCATTCGTAAAAGAATCTATTACGAATACATTTGGACAGTTCCTTGCAGATAACGGACTGAAACAGGCTCGTATCGCAGAGACAGAGAAATATGCTCATGTAACATTCTTCTTCAATGGCGGAGTAGAAGAGCCGAATGCGGGAGAGGACAGAATCCTTGTGAAATCCCCTAAGGTTGCTACTTATGACCTGAAACCGGAGATGAGCGCTTACGAAGTATGTGACAAGCTTGTTGGAGCGATCAAGTCTGAGAACTATGATGTGATCGTGATCAACTTTGCAAACCCTGACATGGTAGGACATACAGGTGTTCAGGAAGCTGCGATCAAGGCTGTAGAAGCAGTTGACGAGTGTGTAGGAAAGGCTGTAGAGGCTCTGAAAGAAGTAAACGGACAGATGTTCATCTGCGCTGACCACGGAAATGCAGAGCAGCTGATCGACGAGGAGACAGGTGAGCCATTCACAGCTCATACAACAAATCCGGTACCTTTATCCTTGTAAATGCTGATCCGGCTTACAAGTTAAGAGAAGGTGGATGCCTGGCAGACATCGCTCCGACACTGATCGAGCTGATGGGAATGCAGCAGCCGGCTGAGATGACAGGAAAATCTCTGTTGACAAAATAATTCATGGTCATTGAATTGATTCAGGTAACTTGAATCAAAATTCAAAAGAAATGAATCTGAAAGAAAATTGCGTGAATTAAGATAGAAGTAAAAAGGGAAAGCTATTGACTGCGATAACAACAGTGCTTGTTTTAGTTTATCGTAATTGATAGCTTTCCTTTTCCCTATAGATTACTGTTCAAAGTAGTCCCATCGCCAAAGGCGATTTAAAATGGCGAGATGCGTTGCTGGTCGCACATCGTGTGAACAGTAACCTATGGTTCAGAGAAGAAAGGAAAAGTCATGCGTGAAAGATTGACAAAAAATGATGTGGAAAAGATTCAGGCAGAGATTGAGCATCGAAAATTAGTAGAACGTAAAGAACTGATTGAAGCGGTGAAAGAAGCAAGAGCTCATGGAGATTTGAGTGAGAACTTTGAATACCATGCAGCGAAAAAAGCGAAAAATCAGAACGAAAGCCGCATTCGTTATCTGGAGAGGATGCTAAAGACGGCTGAAATCGTGGAGGATCATTCCAAATCCGATGAAATTGGCTTGAATAATACTGTGGAACTTTATTGTGAAGATGACGATGAAGTTGAGACATATCGTATTGTAACTTCTGTAAGAGGAAGTTCTTTGAATGGACTGATCAGTATAGAATCACCAATCGGAAAAGCACTGCTCGGACATAAAGAAGGCGAAAGAGTCTATATTAAAGTGAACGATGATTTTGGCTATTATGTGGTGATTCGTAAAGTGATCAAAACTGAAAGTGAAGAGGATGATCAGATTAGAAAATTTTAATAGAGTGAGGAATTGGAAATGAAAATAACAACTGTATTATTTGATCTGGACGGAACACTTACAGATTCAGGTTCCGGAATTATGAATTCCGTAAAATATGCATTAGAGAAGGCAGGAGGGCCGGTACCAAAGACAGATGAACTGCGTAAATTTATCGGTCCTCCGCTCAAAGGCCAGTTTATGGAACATTGTGGAATAAGCGAAGAAAGAGCAGCAGAGATGGTTACTCTTTATCGAGAATATTTCACAGTGACAGGTATTTTTGAAAACAGTGTGTATGATGGCGTAGAAGAGATGCTAAAGACACTGAAAGAAGCAGGCATCAAGATTGCAATGGCAACATCAAAACCGGAAAAATTTGCAAAAATCATTGCAGATCACTTTGGACTTGCAAAATATTTCGATGTGATCGGCGGGGCATGTATGGATGAGACACGTACAGAAAAACAAGATGTTATCCATTATGTTTTGGAACAGTGCGAAGAAAAAGAACTGGATAAGATCGTGATGGTCGGAGACCGTTCTTATGACATACTTGGTGGCCATGCGGAAGGTCTGAAAGTAATCGGTGTTCTGTACGGATATGGAGATTTGAAAGAACTCTCGCAGGCAGGCGCAGATGCACTGGCAACAACACCGCAGGAAGTGGTAGAACTGGTTCTGGCAACATCATAAAGGTATAAAGCAAACAGATTTAACATTTGGCTGATTTATTTTACATAGATTTAGCATTGGAAGAAAATGAGACTTTACAAATACCCTCTATACTAATAATTGTCAAAGAAAAAATACTCAGACATTTTTAGTAGAAAGAGGGTAATTTTTATGTATGGAAAACTTTGGAATTTTGTAAATCAATATATAGATAAAGAGCATGCACTTGCAGTGTATCTGCCAATTCTGATCGTAGGCTGGACGATTATAGGAACAGTACTCGGAATGGGAGTCTGCTCTGTGATTCGAATCAATCTTGTACAAAGTCTGTCAGATATCATCTGCGTTGGCGGATATGCAGGGATTATATTGGGGCTTTTCGGAGGAATCCTCTACTTGTACCGCAAATAAAGATTTGACGTAGAGATCGTTTTACTGATATACGGACGAAAACTGAAAATATTATTTTAGAGAGTTGATTGTTAGAAGATGGATATAGGAACGTCGACTCAGGGTTACGCATACTGTTCATACTAAGAAAAACAACAGATTGCTAAAAGCAAAGAAAGGATTGACAAACTCGCTGCCGCTCAGACAGCTGTCAATCCTTTCTTTAACGCAATCTATTGTTTTTTAAGTATGAGCAAGCATGCTCCACATTCATCTACGTCCCTATACCCATCTTCTAACATAAAGCTCCTCGAAGCTCATATTTTCTGTTTTCTGTTTATTGAAAAATCGATTTCAACGCTAAATTTTATTAGGTGCAAAAACGTTTGAGATATGGATATCATTCTATAGAATTTCCGTTGCGCCTGCTTCTCAAGTAGAGTTCTTCTTTCGAGAGAGTAGAAATCAGATAGCGCTGAAGAACTTACTGATAGACAGCCATCGAGGGTTTGATTCAGGTGACTGTTCTGTGTGCTTGGAAAGACTTAAAAAACAAAAGGTTACGTTAAAGCAGTGCGAGGCTACTGTCTGAAGCGGCAGCGAGTTTGCCGAGCACTGCTTTGTTTTTAGTAATCTTTCGTTTTTCTTAGTCTTTCCTGTATACAGAACCCGGAGCCTGAATCAAACCCTCGATGTCTGTCTGTTCGAATAAACTTTATATGCGATATCTGATTTCGTCCGAACTCGAAAAAGAATCCCTACGATAAATCTTTATTTCTCCAGATTTTTGAACGCTGTCGACAGCATCAGTTTAATTCGATTCAACTGATTTACTTCACTTGCGCCCGGATCGAAATCGATTGCTACGATGTTCGACTCCGGATGTCTGCGGCGAAGTTCTTTGATAACTCCCTTACCGACAACATGGTTTGGCAGGCAGGCGAATGGCTGTGTGCAGACGATGTTTCCTGCACCGCTGTGGATAAGCTCAAGCATCTCACCGGTCAGGAACCATCCTTCACCGGTCTGGTTTCCGAGAGATACGATCTCTGAAGCCATTTTTGCAAGATCTTCAATGTGAGCCGGCGGATCAAAGTGTTTACTTTCTGCAAATGCTTTGGAAGCCGGAGCACGGAACCATTCCAAAGCTTTGATTCCAAGGTTTCCAGCTGTAGCTTTGGACTTCTTCATTCCCAAGTGGGAAACTTTGAAGTTCTGATTGTAGAAGCAGTAGAGCAGGAAATCAAGAAGATCCGGAACAACTGCCTCAGCCCCTTCGCTTTCAAGAAGCTCTGCCAGATGATTGTTGGCAGCCGGAAGGAATTTAACCAGGATTTCTCCAACGATTCCAACACGAGGTTTCTTAATGTCGAGTGTCTCGATATTATCAAAATCATTGATGATATCTTTACAAAGCTTCTTAAATCTCTTACGGGATGGATATCCTTCGGACACAAACTTCTTAACAACTTCAGCCCATTTGCGGTGAATCTTATCTGTAGTTCCCGGTACAGCCTCATAAGGACGCATACGGTAAACACATTTCATAAAGATATCTCCGAATACTGCTGCGTAGATTCCACGAAGAACCAGTGCAGGAGAAAGTTTAAATCCAGGGTTATCTTCTAATCCACTTAAATTAAGTGAGATTACCGGAACGTGTTCCATGCCGGCTTTCTTAAGTGCACGGCGAATGAATCCAATATAGTTAGAAGCACGGCAGCCACCACCAGTCTGTGTAATGATAACAGCTGTATGATTTAAGTCATATTTTCCGGATAACAGTGCATCCATGATCTGACCGACAACGATCAGAGAAGGGTAGCAGGCATCGTTATTTACATATTTTAATCCCATATCGACAGCCTGCTTGTTATCGTTAGGAAGAACATCGATGTTGTATCCGGCAGCGCGGAAAGCAGGCTCAAGCAGTTCGAAATGAACCGGAGACATCTGCGGGCAGAGAATTGTATAATCCTTACGCATCTCTTTTGTAAATGTAACCTTTTTGATAGAAGCCGGATGAATGATGCGTTTTTCCTGTTTCTTTTCACGCACACGGATTGCGGCGAGAAGGGAACGCACACGGATTCTTGCAGCTCCAAGATTGTTTACTTCATCAATCTTCAAAGTTGTGTAGATCTTATCTGAATTTGTAAGGATCTCAGCAACCTGATCTGTTGTAACAGCATCCAGTCCACATCCGAAGGAGTTAAGCTGGATCAGATCAAGATTCTCCGTTGTCTTCACATAATTTGCAGCTGCATACAGTCTGGAGTGGTACATCCACTGATCCATGACATTCAGAGGGTGCTCTGCCGGATTCAAATGAGAGACAGAGTCTTCTGTAAGTACTGCAATATTGTAGGATGTAATCAATTCAGGAAGACCATGATTTACCTCCGGATCGATATGGTATGGACGACCGGCAAGTACGATACCGCGGTTTCCTGTTTCATTTAAGAAACGGATTGTTTCTTCCCCTTTATTTCTCATATCCTGACGACAGGCAGCCAGTTCATTCCATGCGTCATGGACTGCTGACTTGATTTCATTTTCGGAAAGAGAGAACTTCTTACCTAATTCTTCTACAAGACGGTAAGAAATCGTTTCTTCACTTTCAAAATTCAAGAATGGATGGATGAAATCAACTTCTCCGTTGACGATCGGATCCATATTATTCTTGATGTTTTCCGGATAAGAAGTAACGATCGGACAATTGTAGTGGTTGTCAGAATCAGCAAATTCTTTCCGTTCATACGGGATTGACGGATAGAAAATGTGTTTTACTCCCTGATTGATCAGCCACTGTACATGTCCGTGCGCCAGTTTCGCCGGATAACACTCGGATTCACTTGGAATAGATTCAATACCAAGTTCATAAATCTTTCTTGTGGAAGCCGGTGACAGAACTACACGGAATCCAAGTTTTGTAAAAAATGTGAACCAGAACGGATAGTTCTCGTACATATTCAGCACACGAGGAATACCGATTAATCCGTGCTTTGCTTCTTCCTCGGAAAGAGGTTCGTAATCAAAATAGCGATGCAATTTATATTCAAATAAGTTCGGCATCTGATTTTTTGATTTCTCTTTTCCAAGTCCGCGCTCACAACGGTTTCCTGTGATGAATTTACGTCCACCACTGAAATGGTTGATCGTCAGACGGCAGTTGTTTGTACATCCACGACATTTTGTCATTGTTGTGGAGTATTCAAGGGAACGGATGTCATCAATGGAAAGCATTGTTGTGCCTTCGCAGTCAACATAACGTTCACGGGCAATCAGAGCTGCACCGAATGCACCCATGATTCCGGCAATGTCCGGGCGGATCGCTTCACAGTTCGCGATTTTCTCAAAGCTTCGAAGAACTGCATTATTATAGAAGGTACCTCCCTGAACAACAATATGATTTCCAAGTTCGGATGCATCAGATACTTTGATTACCTTGAACAGGGCATTCTTGATAACAGAATAAGCAAGTCCGGCTGAGATATCAGCAACAGAGGCCCCCTCTTTCTGTGCCTGTTTTACTTTGGAGTTCATAAATACAGTACAGCGTGTTCCGAGATCGATCGGGTTCTGTGCATAAAGAGCTTCGTGAGCAAAATCCTCTACAGAATAATTCAGAGATTTTGCAAATGTCTCAATGAAAGAACCACATCCGGAAGAGCAGGCTTCGTTCAGCTGAACACTGTCGACAGTCTGATTTTTGATTTTGATACATTTCATATCCTGACCGCCGATGTCCAGAATACAGTCTACATCCGGCTCAAAGAAGGATGCTGCATAATAATGAGAAACAGTCTCAACTTCTCCCTCGTCAAGCATCAGAGCAGCTTTGATCAGTGCCTCGCCGTATCCTGTGGAACAGGAATGAACAATCTCTACACCCTCCGGGAGTTGATCGTAAATATCTTTGATTGCTGTGATCGTTGTACCAAGCGGATCTCCGTCGTTGTTGTGATAGAAAGAATAAAGAAGTGTTCCGTCTTCACCAACGAGAGCCGCTTTTGTAGTTGTTGAACCGGCATCGATTCCAAGAAATGCTTTTCCTTTGTATGAGGCAAGATCTTTTACCGGCACCTGATGCTTTGCATGGCGGGAAATGAATTCCTCGTAATCAGCAGTTGTTGCAAACAGCGGATCCAGACGCTCCACCTCGAAATCCATCTGAATTTTATTTTCCAGACGATTCTGCATATCACGCAATTCCATCGGAGTGTCTTTCTTAGAGTTTAGTGCAGAACCGATTGCAGCGAACAGATGTGAATGGTTCGGTGCAATGATATGTTCATCGTCCAGTTTCAGTGTACGGATGAAGGCTTCCCTTAACTCTGAGAGGAAATGAAGCGGACCACCTAAAAAGGCAACGTGACCGCGAATCGGTTTTCCACAGGCAAGACCACTGATGGTCTGATTCACAACAGCCTGGAAAATGGATGCGGCAAGGTCTTCCTTAGCGGCACCATCGTTGATCAGTGGCTGGATATCTGTCTTGGCAAATACTCCGCAGCGCGCGGCGATGGAGTATAATGCTTTGTAATTTTTAGCGTATTCATTCAGACCGGAAGCATCTGTCTGAAGAAGAGATGCCATCTGGTCAATGAAAGAACCTGTACCACCGGCACAGACACCATTCATACGCTGTTCTACATTTCCACCCTCAAAATAAATGATCTTCGCATCTTCTCCACCAAGCTCAATTGCTACATCTGTCTGAGGAGCGTAATCCTGTAGTGCAGTGGAGACTGCAATTACCTCCTGGACAAATGGAACACCGAGATGTTTGGCAAGTGTCAGACCACCGCTTCCTGTGATGACAGGAGAAACCTGGATTGGTCCAAGTTTATAAAGCGCACGACCGAGCAGATCGGAAAGCGTCTCCTGGATATTAGCGAAATGGCGCTCATAATCAGAGAAGAGGACTTCATTTTCATCATTAAGAATTGCAATTTTTACTGTCGTGGAACCAATGTCGATTCCTAAAGTATGTAGATTTTTTGCGTTCATAATTAATATCCCCAATCTTTTGTAATTCAGTTAATTTGTCAAATTTATATGAGTTACTACCTATTAAATGCGTTTGTTAGCTCGCAATAAATAACATTATACGACAAGATTCTCAAAAAGACAATGGTCATTGTAGTGTAGTAAGTGTGAAGAAATGAGCTGCAATATGGCAAAATGTCTAAGTAGAAAGGAAAGGAAAATATCATATTCTTGTTAAAAGTGTATTAATATAAAAACAATCGTTTGACAAAACAAGTCTTCCCTTGTACAATTACTGCTATACAAAGATGTGATGAGTGCTGGCCACACGTAGTGGACAGTAATATAAAATGAAAATAGAAGGAGGATACGAGTTGAACTGGCTTGATAAATTAGAAAAAAAATTAGGTCGTTTTGCAATACCGAATCTTACGGTGTATCTGCTGGCCGGGTATGTGATAGGTTTCGCTATTTATTATTTAGCACCGGGACTTTTAGGATGGCTGACACTGGAACCGGCATATATTTTAAGAGGACAGGTTTGGAGGATTATTTCCTGGGTATTGATTCCACCGACAGGAAGTTTGATTTCTTTACTGTTTCTAGTATTATTGTACTACTCCCTTGGCTCAGCCTTGAGAGAACATGGGGAACATTCCGTTATAATGTATACATTTTTTCAGGAATACTTTTTACAGTGATCGCAGTATTCATACTGTATGGTGTGTTTTATCTTATCTATGGAATTGAACTTCCGCTTTCAAGTATCGGATTGATCAGCACCAACTATATTACAATGTCTATCTTTTTGGCATTTGCTTCCATCTATCCGGATATGGAAGTTTTACTCTATTTTATTTTACCGATTAAGATGAAATGGATGGCTTTCGTATATGCGGCAATGGCACTGTACTATTTCTTTACAGGAAGTCTCGCAACGAAAGTTGCGATTGCGGCATCCTTATTGAACTTTGTTATCTTTTTCCTGTCCAGCAGGAATATGAAGCGTTTCAGTCCGAAAGAGCAGGCGAGAAAAGCAAAGTTTAAACAGCAGACGAGACCACATATGACTTATGCGAATGGGGCAAGACACCGTTGTGCAGTCTGTGGACGTACAGAACTTGATGATCCGACATTGGAGTTCCGTTTCTGTTCAAAATGTAATGGAAACTATGAGTATTGCCAGGATCATTTATTTACACATGAACATGTAAAGTAGAAAATGAGAATTGTGTAACGCATATTTCTCATAGTTTACCGGAGATGAGGTATGGCAGTGCAGTGTATCAGATCAGAGTTGCAGCCGAAAGTGATACAGTGCAGCTTCGCTCCAGGTGTATAGGAACTTTAAGGTTATATTTTTTAAAGGAGAGATTGACTTAGTATGAAAAAAACAAAAGTAGTATGTACGATGGGACCAAACACAAATGATAGAGAACTGATGAGAAAACTCATCCAGAATGGCATGGATGTAGCTCGTTTCAACTTCTCTCATGGTGATCATGAAGAACAGAAGGGTCGTATGGATATGCTCAAAGAGCTTCGCGAGGAAGAGCATGCAACGACAGCTATTCTTCTGGATACAAAGGGACCAGAGATCCGTACAGGTGTTCTGAAAGACGGAAAGAAGATTAAGCTTGAAACAGGGAAGACCTTTACACTTACTACAGAAGATATTGTTGGAGATGAGAATAAAGTATCTATCACATATAAGGGACTTGCAGAAGATGTAAGTGAAGGAAAGATTATTTTGATCGATGATGGTCTGATTGGACTGAAAGTAATCGGAAAAACAGACAAAGAAATTCATTGTGAGATCATCAACGGTGGTGAACTCGGAGAGAAAAAGGGCGTTAATGTACCGGGAGTACCGGTAAGACTTCCGGCAATCACTGAGAAAGATAAAGAAGATATTAAATTCGGAGCAGAGCAGGGAATTGATTTTATTGCTGCATCTTTCGTAAGAAATGCAGAGTGTATTCTTGAGATCAAGGCATATCTGAAGTCTCTCGGAGCTCCTTACATTCCGATTATCGCAAAGATTGAGAATGAAGAAGGAATCAGCAATATCGATGAGATCATCCGTGCAGCAGATGGTATCATGGTTGCCCGTGGAGACCTCGGAGTTGAGATACCGGCAGAGGAACTTCCATATCTTCAGAAGATGATGATCCAGAAATGTAACGATCAGTTCAAGACAGTTATCACAGCAACACAGATGCTTGATTCTATGATGCGTAATCCACGTCCGACAAGAGCTGAGGTAACAGACGTTGCGAACGCTGTATATGACGGAACAGATGCTGTAATGCTCTCAGGAGAGACAGCACAGGGTAAATACCCACTCGAGGCACTTCAGATGATGGTTCATATCATTGAGCAGACAGAGAAACACCTTGATTATGATATCATGCTTGAGAAAGAGCACGGTCATTTAAGAGGCGGAATATCCAGTGCAATCGGATATTCATCCGTACTGGCAGCAGCAAACCTGAATGCAAAATGTATCATTACACCATCTGTATCAGGAGCAACTTCAAGAGTTGTATCCAACTTAAGACCAAGACAGGAAATCCTTGGTGTAACTCCGAACGAGAGAACACTGAGAAGAATGTCTATTTACTGGGGCGTAAGACCGCTGAAGTCTCTTGAAGTTGATACAACAGAAGATATCTGTGAAAATGCGATCGAACTGGCACAGGTAAAACAGTATGTTGAGCCGGGAGATGTTGTAGTTATCACAGCTGGAATTCCTTCAACAAATGTAAGCAAAGAGAGAAGCTTTACAAGTAATATGATGAGAATTGCGACAGTAGATTAAATTAGAAAAAACTTTTAATAAGAGCCAGAACAGTTACCGTGCGTGGTGCCTGTTCTGGCTCTTATTAAATACAATCAATATATTGACATCCAACAAACAATGCTGTATAGTGTTCCTGTAAAGAACTACTAAGAATAAAGGGATGATGTGATGGACATAAATAAAGCAATTGAATATCTGATGCATTTTGGGATGTCCCGGCAGGAAGCGACGGTTTATCTTCGGCTGATCGAAGCAGGAAAGCAGACGGGGTATGAGATTGCAAGAGATACAGGAATCTCGAGGTCTAATGTGTATGCATCATTGGCGGCTCTTGTTGAGAAGGGGGCTGCATATCTGATCGAAGAAGATGCCAAGCGGTATATTCCGGTTGATGTTCAGGAGTTCTGTGGAAACAGGATCCGCAGGATGGAGGAAGAACAGAAGTGGCTGGATGTGAATCTTCCGGGTGAGAAGAAAGAGGAAGAAGGTTATGTTACGATCGATGGTCGGGAACATATTTCAGATAAGATCCACAATCTTCTGGCTAATGTGGAAGAAAGAGTGTATTGTTCCTGTTCCGGTGTCTGTCTGGAACAGTTGAAAGGACAGTTAAAGGAACTGACAGAAAAAGGAAAAAAGGTAGTTCTTGTGACAGATCATCCATTTGAACTTTCAGGGGCAATCATTTATGTGACGAAAGAAAAAGGAAATCAGATTGGTCTGATCACAGATTCTAAATATGTACTTTCGGGTGAATATGGACAGGAGAGCAGAAACACTTGTGTCTATTCCGGACAGAGAAATTTCGTTACGCTGTTTAAGACAGCACTTGCGAATGAGATAGAATTAATCAAAATACGCGAAGGAGAAAGTAAAAATGAGTAAGAAACCATTTGTGACAAAAGAACAGGTTGAAGAGATCGTAAAGACATATCCGACACCGTTTCATCTCTATGATGAGAAAGGAATCCGTGAGAATGCGAAAGCGCTGAAGGAAGCATTTGCATGGAATCCGGGATATAAAGAATATTTTGCTGTAAAGGCGACACCGAATCCGTTTCTTCTCCAGATTTTGAAGGAATATGGCTGTGGCTGTGATTGCTCATCTTATACAGAGCTTCTTATGTCTGATGCAGTTGGAATTGATGGTCATGATATTATGTTTTCCTCAAATGATACACCGGAGGAAGATTTTAAACTTGCTGATAAACTTGGAGCAATCATCAATCTGGATGATATTACACATATTGACTTCCTTGAGAAGACAATCGGACATATTCCGGAGACGATCAGCTGCCGTTACAATCCGGGCGGAATATTCAAAATCAGCAATGATATTATGGATAATCCGGGAGATTCAAAGTATGGAATGACAACAGAGCAGATCACAGAAGCATTTAAGACACTGAAAGCAAAAGGTGCAAAAGAATTCGGTATTCATGCATTCCTTGCCAGCAATACAGTGACAAATGATTATTATCCAATGCTTGCAAAAGTTCTTTTTGAGCAGGCAGTACGTCTTCAGAAAGAAACAGGAGTACATATTAAGTTTATTAATCTTTCAGGTGGTATTGGAATTCCTTACACACCGGATCAGGAGCCGAATGATATCCGTGTGATCGGAGAAGGTGTCCGCAAGGTTTATGAAGAAGTACTTGTTCCGGCAGGAATGGGAGATGTTGCAATCTACACAGAGCTTGGCCGCTTTATGATGGGACCTTATGGCTGCCTTGTGACAAAAGCAATCCATGAGAAGAAAACTTATAAGAACTACATCGGAGTAGATGCGTGTGCTGTTAACCTGATGCGCCCGGCAATGTATGGAGCATATCATCATATTACTGTTCTTGGAAAAGAAGATGCACCGTGCGATCACAAATATGATGTAACAGGTTCTCTGTGTGAAAATAATGATAAGTTTGCAATTGACAGAATGCTTCCGGAAGTTGATATGGGAGATTACCTTGTAATCCATGATACGGGTGCACATGGTTTCTCTATGGGATATAACTACAATGGTAAATTAAAATCAGCGGAGCTGCTCCTGAAAGAAGATGGAAGTGTACAGATGATTCGTCGTGCGGAGACACCGAAAGACTATTTTGCAACATTTGATTGTTTTGAGGTTGGAAAGAAACTTTGCAAATAAAAAGCAAATAAAATCATAAAAAATAGTTGAAAAATGTGACCGGATATGGTAACATAAAAAAGCTGATTCGGACAGGAAAATTTTCTTGTCCGACAGAATAAGCCGCTGTGGCGGAATTGGCAGACGCACTTGACTCAAAATCAAGCGGTTAGTAGCCGTGCCGGTTCGAGTCCGGCCAGCGGCATCGAACTTAATCTCTGAACATCTTACAGATTCAATGTTTGCAAGATGTCCAGAGATTTTTCATTTTGTAAGTTCACTTTTTCCCACGTCCAACGAGATAATCAATTGAGACTGTATAATAATCAGCAAGTTTGATGAAGACATCAATAGGAACGTTGATTTTTCCAAGTTCATATTTAGAATATGTAGTCTGTTTGATGTTGAGATATGCAGCAACTTCTTTCTGCGTCTTATCATTATCTTCTCGCAAATTTCGTATGTTTTCGAATTTCATAATCCCATCCTCGTACCTTAAAGCCGGTGTGCGAACTTAACCGGAAACAAGCTATTGTTCACAGTATCCAGTGAACAATAATCTGATATCTTTTGTATTTTTGGATTATTATATAAAAGTCCTGACACGACTATTGAAATATAGTCGTACTACGACTATAATTGATAAAAACATGAAAAATGTGCGAGAAATGAGACAGCATAAGAACTAAGGGGGATGGGAGAAAGTGATGAATAAAGAAAAAATAGATGATATGGATTATTATGAAAAGTATCTGTTGAGTGCAACGAAAGAAGAAAGAGATTGCTATATAAAAGAACATCCCGATTTCATGAACGAATATCCGGTATCGTATGAACATCGGGAACTGCTTCAGGATAAGATTTATCGCGGATTGATGCGTAAAATCCGCGATTATGAAAAAAGTAAACAGGAGTGGAGATGTTAATCAAGCTCTCTTAAAATGTTTTTTAATTCTGAAAAAGAATGTATCGTCGGATAATCTTCCTTAACATCTCCAAGACCATATGCAGCAAAGATAAAAGGGATACCGGCTTTTTTGCAGGAATCAGCATCTCCCTGAGTATCTCCGACATAGACAGGGGATGTCAGATTATTTTTCTCCATTAATTTCAGAATCGTCTGGTCTTTGGAAGTCTGCGTCTGGCCAAAACAAAGGAAATCTTTGATATATGGTTCCATGCCTGCGCCTTTCATCATAACTTCAATATATCCGCACTGGCAATTGCTTACAATAAAAAGAGGATATTCCAGAGCCAGCTCTTTGAGTGTGTCCATAACGCCTTCGTAGTAAACACCAGGATGTGTTTCAAGATAGCGGTTTTCATAATCAAAACAGATATCCATCAGTTTCTTCGAGAGTCCGTATCGAGATCGGGAAAAACTCCGGCAGCAATTTCGTCCATTGTCTTTCCAAACAGTCCCTGAAGAATTTCGCGGTTTAAGCTTGGCTCAAGATCAGAGTTCTCTTTTATTGCAAGATTCCAGGATTCGGCTACAACTTCAACAGAATCCCAAAGTGTTCCATCTACATCAAATATAATTCCATCCATAATAATTCTCCTGATAGTATTTTTGAAAATATTGTTTACAAAATATTGGAGTCAAAAGGTTACTGTTCACTCCCTAAATTATGATACCATAAAATGAACCTTTAAAAAAGAAGTTAATTAGTGTATACTTTAATAATGGTTAAAATGAAATGCAACAAAAAGCAAGAGATAATAGGAGAGAATCTGATGAGAGATAAAATCGTACTGATCGATGGACACAGTATATTGAACCGGGCGTTTTATGGAGTTCCGGATCTGACGAATTCGGAAGGACTGCATACGAACGCAGTTTATGGATTCCTGAATATTATGTTTAAGATATTAGATGAAGAGAAGCCGGAATATCTGACGGTTACATTTGATGTGCATGCGCCGACATTTCGCCATGAGATGTTTGCAGATTATAAGGGCACGAGAAAGCCGATGGCAGAGGAACTGCGTCAGCAGGTGCCTGTGATCAAGGACGTTCTGCGTGCGATGCATATAGAAGTGATTGAAAAGGCCGGACTTGAGGCGGATGATCTTTTGGGAACCTTGTCTCATCGTTGTGAGGAGAAAGGAATGGATGTTTCCATCATTTCCGGAGACCGTGATACGCTTCAGCTTGCGACAGAGCATATTAAGATCCGCATCCCAAAGACGAAGCAGGGGAAGACAGAAGTAGAAGATTATTATGCGGCAGATGTGCAGGAACGCTATGGAGTAACACCGAAGGAATTTATTGATGTAAAGGCTTTAATGGGTGATACTGCTGATAATATTCCTGGTGTTCCGGGAGTTGGCGAAAAGACAGCGACAAAGATTATTCAGCAGTACCAGACGATTGAAAATGCGTACGAGCATGTTGATGAGCTGAAACCACCAAGAGCAAGCAAGAATCTGAAAGAATTCTGGGAACAGGCACAGCTTAGTAAGACTCTTGCGACAATTAAACAGGACGCAGATATTACGTTTGAAATTGAAAATGCCCGACATGAGAATCCTTATACAAAAGAAGCCCATGAATTATTCCAAAGACTGGAGTTTAAAAATCTGCTTGGAAGATTTGATGTAGAAGCATCAGCGAATGATGTGGAAAAATATTTCCGTGAGATAACAGGGAAAAAGGAGATTGAGAAAGTTTTAAAAGAGGCAGAGAAAGCAGAAACCGTTGGTGCGGCATTTTCCAAAGATGCTGGAAATGTTCTCCCATTGTTTGCACATGCTTCAGGATATGGAAGGATTTCTCTTTGCTATGGAGCAGAAAAGATTGTTACGATTCCTTGTGATATGGATGCTGATTTTGAATATCTGACAGGAAAGTTGTCTCACCTTGCAAAAAGTGTGAAATGTTTTTCAATGTGTGGATTGAAAGAATATCTGGAATGGCTGCCGGAACTTACAAGTGAGAACGGGTTTGATGCGATCGTGGCAGCATATCTTCTGAATCCTCTGAAAAATGATTACAATGCAGAAGATGTGGCAAGAGAACATTTGAATCTTTTAATTGATGAAAAACTTGATGAGGGTACAAAATCATGTTATGAGGCATATACAGCTTATGCCTGTGTCCCGGTTCTTGAAAAGAAACTGGAAAAGAATGGGATGTTCCGTTTATTTAATGAAATTGAAATGCCGTTAGTATTTACATTGTATGATATGGAACAGGCTGGCGTTAAGATTGAAGGCGAAGAGCTGAAGCGTTACGGCGAAGAGCTTGGAGCAAGAATCGTTGAGCTGGAAAAAGAGATTTATGAAATGGCAGGGGAAGAGTTTAACATCAATTCTCCAAAACAGCTTGGCGTGATTCTTTTTGAAAAACTGGAAATGCCTCATGCAAAGAAGACAAAGACCGGGTATTCTACAGCAGCGGATGTGTTAGATAAACTTGCACCGGAATATCCTATCGTAGCAAAGATTTTGGAGTATCGTCAGCTTGCAAAACTGAAGTCAACATATGCAGACGGACTTGCAAATTATATAGGGATGGATGGAAGAATCCACAGTAAATTCAATCAGACGATCACAGCAACCGGACGTATCAGCAGTACAGAACCGAATCTGCAGAATATACCGGTTCGTATGGAACTTGGACGTCTGATCCGTAAAGTATTTGTACCAAAAGAAGGCTGCGTCTTTGTAGATGCGGATTATTCTCAGATCGAGCTTCGTATTCTGGCGCATTGTTCCGGTGACGAACAGCTGATCCAGGCATACCGTGAGGCGCGCGATATTCACCGAATGACAGCTTCCCAGGTATTCCATGTACCGTTTGATGAAGTGACAGATCTGCAGAGAAGAAATGCAAAAGCGGTTAATTTCGGTATTGTGTATGGAATCAGTTCTTTTGGACTGAGCCAGGATCTGAGTATTTCGAGAAAAGAGGCGGCACAGTATATCGAGCATTATTTTGAATCCTACCCGGGAATTAAGACATTTCTTGATAAATGTGTGAGCGATGCGAAAGAAAAAGGATATGCAGAGACTTTATATGGAAGAAGAAGACCGATGCCGGAATTAAAGTCCAGCAATTTTATGCAGAGAAGTTTTGGAGAGCGTGTGGCAATGAATGCACCGATCCAGGGAACTGCTGCAGATATTATTAAAATCGCAATGATTCATGTAAATGAAGAACTGAAGAAGAGAAATCTGAAATCACGGATGATCCTTCAGGTGCATGATGAACTTTTGGTTGAAGCAGATGAAAGAGAATTAGAAGAAGTACAGCAGATCCTTCAGGATAAGATGGAACATGCTGCAGAATTGTTAGTTCCGCTTAGTGTGGATATGCATACAGGGAAGAACTGGTATGAGGCAAAATAAGATGAAAGTAATTGGAATCACGGGTGGAGTTGGCTCCGGAAAAAGTGAAGTTTTAAAATTTCTTGAACAGGAATACGGTGCGGTAGTCTGCCAGATGGATGAAGTTGCAAAGCAGATCCAGAGGAAAGGGACACAGGCGTTTTCGAGAATTGTACAAGAATTTGGTGAACAGATTGTCGGAAACAATGGTGAACTGGATCGCATGAAACTTGGAAGCTGCGTATTTGCAGATGAGAAGAAATTACAAATATTGAATGATATTGTGCATCCGGAAGTGCTGGAATGGGTTCGGAAAGATATCTTGAAGAAAAAAGAAGAAGGTTGCTCTTATTATATAGTAGAAGCAGCACTTCTTCCGGAAGTAGGAAAGGAACTGTGTGATGAATTATGGTATATTTACACAGATGAAGCGGTCCGGAGAGAACGACTGAAAAGTTCCAGACATTACACGGATGAAAAGATCACCAGAATGATTGCTTCACAACCGATAGAAGAAGTGTTTCGAAAGGCATGCACAGTTGTAATTGATAATAGTGGAGACTTTGAAGCAACAAAGAGACAAATAGGAGATAGATTGAACAAATGAGAATGTGCAGTATTGCAAGCGGCAGCAGTGGAAACTGTATCTATGTAGGAAGTGATAATTCCCATCTTCTGATTGATACGGGGATTAGTAAGAAACGAATTGAAGAAGGTCTGAATAAGTTGGAGATTAAAGGGGACGAACTCGATGGGATTCTGATCACACATGAACATTCGGATCATATTAAGGGACTTGGTGTGTTCAGCAGAAAGTACGAGATCCCAATTTATGCGACGCCGGGAACGATTGCAGGAATCAAAGAGTCTTCTAGTCTTGGAAAGATGCCGGAAGGACTTTTACATCCGATTAAGGCAGATCACCCATTTCAGCTTGGTGAACTGGACGTACACCCATTTGCCATTTCCCATGATGCAAATGAACCGTCAGGGTATCGTATTGAACAAGACGGGAAGTCCGTAGCAGTTGCAACAGATCTTGGAAAATATGATGATTATACAGTGGAGAATCTGAAAAATCTGGATGCGATCCTTTTGGAAGCAAACCATGATATCCATATGCTGGAAGTCGGAGGATATCCATATTATTTGAAGCAGAGAATTCTTGGCGATCGCGGTCATTTATCAAATGAATTGTCAGGACAGCTTCTTTGTGATATACTACATGATAATCTGAAACACATCATGCTTGGTCATCTGAGCAAGGAGAACAATTACGCAAGACTTGCTTATGAGACAGTGAAGCTGGAAGTTACGCTTGCAGATAATGAATATAAAGGGGAAGACCTGAATATGTTCGTTGCAAGCCGGGAATCAGTTTCGGATATTATTAATGTATAAAATTGAGTGAATCAAAGCGGAGGTACAGAAAGAATGAAGAAATGTATTGTCACAGTACTTGGAGAAGACACAGTAGGAATTATTGCAAAAGTATGTACATATCTTGCAGAAAATGAAATCAACATTCTTGATATTTCACAGACAATTGTTCAGGGATACTTCAACATGATGATGATCGTGGATGTTGCGAATCTGAAGAAAGATTTCAAAGAAGTTTGTGATGAGATGGATGCACTTGGCAAAGAGATCGGTGTAACAATTCATTGTCAGAGAGAAGAGATTTTTGAGAAAATGCACCGTCTGTAAACAGTCGGAGATAAGGCGAGGATAAGACTATGATTAATATGTATGAAGTATCAGAAACCAATAAGATGATCGAAAGCGAGAACCTTGATGTCCGCACGATCACTCTTGGAATCAGTCTGTTGGACTGTGTGGATTCTGATTTGGATGAACTGAACCGTAAGATTTATGAGAAGATTACAACAGTTGCAAAAGATCTTGTATCTACAGGAAAAGACATTGAGAAAGAATTCGGAATTCCATCGTAAATAAGAGAATTTCAATTACACCTGTATCGCTTGTTGGAGCAGCAGCGTGTAAGACTCCGGAAGATTATGTGACAATCGCACGTACACTTGACCGCGCAGCGGAAAAAGTGGGTGTAAACTTCATTGGTGGATACTCCGCACTTGTGTCGAAAGGAATGACACCAAGCGAAGAGAATCTGATCCGTTCAATCCCGCAGGCACTGGCCGAGACAGAGAGAATCTGTAGTTCCGTCAATGTGGGATCAACAAAGACAGGTATCAATATGGATGCGGTCCGTCTGTGTGGACAGATTGTGAAAGAAGCGGCAGAGGCAACGAAGGACAGAGACTCTCTTGGTTGTGCAAAGCTTGTTATTCTTTGCAATGCACCGGATGATAACCCGTTTATGGCAGGTGCATTCCTCGGTGTGACTGAGGCAGATACGATTATTAATGTAGGTGTCAGCGGACCGGGAGTTGTAAAGAAAGCGATTGAAAAAGCACGTGGAAAAGGTTTTGAAGAGCTCTGTGAAACAATTAAGAAAACGGCGTTTAAGATTACACGAGTAGGACAGCTTGTTGCAGGAGAGGCTTCTGCACGTCTTGGAATTCCATTTGGAATCATTGATCTTTCTCTTGCACCGACTCCGGCAGTTGGAGATAGTATTGCAGAGATTCTGGAGGAAATCGGACTGGAGCGCGTGGGTGCACCTGGAACAACAGCAGCACTTGCAATGCTCAATGACCAGGTGAAGAAGGGCGGCGTTATGGCATCTTCTTATGTGGGTGGACTCAGCGGTGCATTTATTCCGGTCAGTGAAGATCAGGGAATGATCGATGCAGTAAATGCAGGCTCTCTTACACTTGAGAAGTTAGAGGCAATGACATGTGTATGCTCTGTAGGACTTGATATGATCGCAATTCCTGGAAAGACATCAGCAGCGACAATCTCAGGAATCATTGCAGATGAGATGGCAATTGGTATGGTCAATCAAAAGACAACAGCAGTGCGCCTGATTCCGGTTATCGGTAAAGACGTTGGAGATGTGGCAGAATTTGGTGGACTGTTAGGTTATGCACCGATTATGCCGGTGAATGAATTCGGATGTGATGCGTTTATCAACAGACAGGGACGTATCCCGGCTCCAATTCATAGTTTTAAGAATTAATAGGGAGAAATTTGATGAGTAAAGTTGCAATTGTAACGGATAGTAATAGCGGTATAACACAGGAACGTGGAAAAGAACTTGGGATTTTTGTCCTTCCGATGCCATTTTTTATCGATGGAGAACTTTATCTGGAGGATATCACACTTTCCCAGAGTGAGTTTTATGAAAAGCTCGGAGCAGATTCTGATATTTCAACATCACAGCCATCCCCGGGAGAGGTCATGGATCTTTGGGATAAAGTTCTGGAAGAATATGATGAGCTCGTATGTATTCCGATGTCCAGTGGTTTGAGCAGCACATGTGCAACAGCTATTACTCTTGCAGCTGAATATGACGGACGTGTTCAGGTGGTTGATAATCAGAGAATTTCAGTTACACAGGAGCAGTCTGTTCTGGATGCAATGAATCTGCGTGAAGAAGGAAAGAGTGCAGCAGAGATTAAAGAAATACTGGAGAAAGAAAAACTTCAGGCAAGTATTTATATTACGGTGGATACTTTAAAATACCTGAAAAAAGGTGGAAGAATCACACCGGCAGCGGCGGCAATCGGAACGGTGCTGAACTTAAAGCCTGTTCTTCAGATCCAGGGAGAAAAGCTGGATGCATTTTCTAAAGCAAGAGGCTGGAAAACAGCGAAGAAGACAATGCTCAATGCGATAGAGAAAGATCTGAATGGACGCTTTGCCGATGTTAAGGATCAGATGGTTCTTGGCATGGCTTACACATGCAGTAAAGAAGAAGCACAGGAGTGGAAAGCAGAGATTGAAGAAAGATTTCCGGGATATGAGATTATGGAAGGATCATTGTCATTGAGTGTGGCCTGCCATATTGGTCCGGGGGCACTGGCGATTACTTGCATGAAGAGATTGTAAACTGGTAACTGTGACGAAATGCGTAGCATTTTGGAAGTTGGCTCTGAACAGTTACATAATCTGTATTGGTGAGAGGTGGTACTGTTCACACGTGGTGTGAGCAGTACTCTGCTTTTTTAGGAGAATATTATGAAAATCGTTGGTCTTATTACAGAATATAATCCATTTCACAATGGACATCTTTATCATATTAAAGAATCTCTGCGTGTAACCGGTGCAGATGCAGCCGTTGTTGTTATGAGTGGTGACTATGTACAACGAGGAACACCTGCAATCATGCCGAAAAGGATACGTGCAGAGATGGCACTGATGTGTGGTGCTGGAGCTGTCTTTGAACTTCCGGTCTGTTATGCGACGGGATCTGCGGAGCTTTTTGCACTTGGATCCGTATCTCTTTTGGAGTCTCTTGGAATTGTTGATTCTATCTGTTTTGGCAGTGAATGTAATGATCTCCCAATCTTGGAACAGCTTGCAGAACTACTTCTTGAAGAACCGGAAGCCTACCAGATTCTGTTGAAAGATTATCTGAAACAAGGGATGTCTTTTCCACGCGCCAGACAGGAAGCAATTCTTTCTTATACAGAAGATCCTCGGTTTGCAGAGATTTTAAGAAATCCGAACAATATTTTGGGGATTGAATATTTGAAAGCAATCAAAAAACTTGGAAGCAGGATGGAACCTTATACGATTGCAAGACGTGGTGCACAGTATCATGATGAAGAACTGGACAGTGATTATAGTTCCGCTACGGCAATTCGTTCACTGCTTGCTTATTCAAGTTCATCTTTCAATACAGAACCAGTAGAAGGAAATTACGATGAGCTTTCGTTTTCGGGAATACTGTCAGAGTTGGAAAACCAGGTTCCAAAATGTTGTCTGGAACTTTTGAAGGATTATCATAAAGTACAGTATCCGATTTCACAGAATGACTTTTCTCTGATTTTGAAATATAAGCTGTTAAATAAACAGCCGGAAAGTTTGGTTCGATATGTGGATGTCTCTCCGGAGATTGCATTCAGAATTGCGAATCAGTTAAACAACTTTTTTAATTATAAACAGTTCTGTGATTTGTTAAAAACACGAGAACTTACGCAGACCCGAGTTAACCGGGCATTGCTTCATATTATGCTTGGAACGAAAAAGGCAAATGTGGAAGAATATATTGACAATGGCTATCATATGTATGCACGCCTGCTTGGTTTTCGAAAAGACAATGCAAAGCTTTTGACAGCTATGTCGAAGGAAAGCAGTCTTCCGGTTTTGACGAAAATGTCTGAAATTGACGATCTTCCGGAACTTGGTCAGAAAATGCTCAGACATGATATGCTTGCTTCAAATCTGTATACCTCAGTGGTGACGGATAAGTTTAAGACGGCGTTTCAGAATGAATATAAGCAAGGGGTTTTGAAGGTGTAAATTTTAATAAGAGCCAGAACAGTTGTCGTGAGAGGTGACTGTTCTGGCTCGTAATGTTCTTAGAAAAAGACAATGTTTGATAAAATTGTAACAATCTTACAAATATCCTATTACAAAGTTCAGATTGTATTTGAAAATGCACATAAAATGACTTGTATACAAAAAACGATTGAGTTATAATAGGACTAAGTGAGATAAAAAGAAAGGTGGCATTAAATCATGGGATTTATTGATGAAATCAAAGCAAGAGCGAAAGCTTGCAAAAAGACAATCGTTCTTCCTGAGACAGAGGACGAAAGAACTTACAAAGCAGCAGAGACAGTACTGAAAGAAGGACTCGCTGATCTGGTGCTTGTAGGAAGCAAAGAGGAGATTGAGAAGAACAAAGGTACATACGACATCTCCGGTGCAACAATCGTAGATCCTGCAACAGATGCAAGAACAGAAGGATATATTGCAAAACTTGTTGAGTTAAGACAGAAAAAGGGAATGACTCCTGAGCAGGCAAAAGAACTGCTTCTTAGTAACTACTTATACTATGGTGTAATGATGGTTAAGATGGGTGATGCAGACGGAATGGTATCCGGAGCATGCCACTCTACGGCAGATACACTTCGCCCATGCCTTCAGATCCTGAAGACAAAACCGGGAACAAAGCTCGTATCCGCATTCTTCCTTATGGTAGTACCGAATTGCGACATGGGAGCAAACGGAACATTTATCTTTGCTGATGCAGGACTTGAGCAGAATCCAGATCCGGAGAAACTTGCGAACATCGCTATTTCATCCGCAGATTCTTTCAAACTGCTTGTTGAGAAAGAGCCAGTTGTTGCTATGCTTTCTCACTCAACAAAGGGAAGTGCTAAGCATGCAGATGTAGATAAAGTTGTTGAGGCAACAAAGATCGCTCAGGAACTCGCACCAGAGCTTGCTCTTGACGGAGAACTTCAGCTTGATGCAGCTATCGTTCCATCAGTCGGGGAATCTAAAGCACCGGGAAGCAAGGTCGCAGGACATGCTAACGTACTTGTATTCCCAGACCTTGATGCTGGTAATATTGGATACAAACTTGTTCAGAGACTTGCTAAAGCAGAAGCTTACGGTCCTCTGACACAGGGAATCGCCGCTCCGGTTAACGACCTTTCCCGTGGATGCAGCGCTGAAGATATCGTAGGCGTTGTAGCTATCACAGCTGTACAGGCACAGGCTGAATAATTGTAATTGTTTACAGATTTTTTAAAATAGTTACGGGTAATCAAAAGAAACAAAGAGGGTAGTGTGAGCTGCCCTCGGATAATAGTAATAAGGTTTTTTTCAGGAGGAAAAAAGAAAATGAACGTATTAGTAATCAACTGCGGAAGCTCATCTCTGAAATTCCAGCTGATCAACGCTGAGACAGAGAAGGTACTTGCAAAAGGACTTTGTGAGAGAATTGGAATCGACGGACGTCTGACATATCAGCCGGCTGGCGGAGAGAAAGAGAAATCTGATCTGGCTATGCAACTCATACAGAAGCAATTCAGTTTGTAATTGATGCTTTGACAAATGAGAAGACAGGAGTTGTTAAGAGCTTGATGAGATCGGAGCAGTTGGACACCGTCTCGTACATGGTGGAGAGAAGTTTGCTTCATCTGTAGTAATCACAGACGAAGTAAAGAAAGCAGTAGAAGAGTGTAATGATCTTGCACCACTTCATAACCCGGCAAACTTGATCGGTGTTGCAGCATGTGAGAAACTGATGCCAGGAACACCTATGGTTGCAGTATTTGATACAGCTTTCCATCAGACAATGCCGGAGAAGGCTTATATGTATGGACTTCCATATGAGTACTATGAGAAATACAAAGTAAGACGTTACGGTTTCCACGGAACAAGCCACAGCTTCGTATCTAAGAGAGCAGCAGAAGTAATGGGAAAATCTTACGATGAAGTAAAGACAATTGTATGCCACCTCGGAAATGGATCCAGTGTAAGTGCTGTTCTTAACGGAAAATGTGTAGATACTTCTATGGGACTTACTCCACTTGAAGGACTTGTAATGGGAACACGTTCAGGTGATATCGATCCTGCAATCATGGAGTTCATTGCTAAGAAAGAGAACCTTGACATTGAAGGTGTTATGGAAGTACTGAACAAAAAGTCTGGTGTATTTGGAATTTCAGGCGGACTTTCAAGTGACTTCCGTGACCTGACAGACGCTATGAATGCCGGAGATAAGAAAGCTAAGATCGCTATGGATGTATTCTCATACAGAGTAGCAAAATACATCGGATCTTACGCTGCAGCTATGAATGGTGTAGATGACATCGTATTTACAGCTGGTATCGGTGAGAACGATGATTATGTAAGACAGGAAGTATGTAAATACCTTGGATACCTCGGAGTGGATTTCGATTTCGAAGTGAATACAGGACTCAGAGGAAAAGAAGCTGAGCTTACAAAAGAAGGATCTAAGGTAAAAGTATTTGTTATTCCTACAAACGAAGAGCTTGCAATCGCTCGTGAGACATTAGCGCTTGTAAAATAATTGAAGAAATCTTAATATGAGAAAGTGTATACGATGGTGATCTGTAAAGATTATATCGTATATGAGCGCAGGACTGAGGTGCCAGGAGAGCAGTTCAGTCCTGCTTTTGCGCATAGAAGAAGCAAAAATGTATCCAATACATTTTGCTCTTCACAATATTTTTAATAGAAATTATAAATATCTGTTGACAAACATTTTTTCCATGATATAATAGTTTAGGTATGAATAGGAGAAATACATTATGTTGATTAACCTATCAGACGTTTTGTCAGACCAGCATAAGACGGTTGAAGAAACTGTGCGGCTGGAGATGGAAGAGATCCGGTTACAATCCGGAACCTACCCCATTATCAGCAAGGAGCCGGTTCATGTTAAAGTAGAGCATATAAGGGGAAAAGAACTGCTCATCACAGCTGAGACCAGATTGAGTGTCATGATTCCATGTGACCGTTGTCTGGAGGATGTGAAACGGGAGTTTGAACTGAATTGTGTGAAACATGTGGACGTAGGCCTCTCCGACGCAGAACTGACAGAGGAGCTGGATGAATCAAACTTTATTGACGGATATCATCTTGACGTGGACAAACTGCTCTTTCATGAGATTTTGTCGAGCTGGCCGACGAAAGTACTTTGCAGGGAAGACTGCAAGGGATTATGCAATGTATGCGGTCAGAATTTAAATACGGGGTCTTGTAACTGTGAAGATACAGGGCTTGATCCGAGAATGTCAGTTGTCCGTGACTTATTTAAGAATTTTAAGGAGGTGTAACCTATGTCAATCTGTCCAAAGAATAAATCTTCAAAAGCAAGAAGAGATAAAAGAAGAGCTAACTGGAAGATGAGCGCACCGAATCTGGTGAAATGCAGCAAGTGCGGCGAGCTTATGATGCCACACCGTGTATGTAAGGCATGTGGATCTTACAACAAGCGCGAGATCGTTTCAGTTGACTAATGATCAATAAGATATTGAGTGTACTGCGAACAGAACACTTGAGGGCGTAAAAACTTTGTGTTTTACGCCTTTTTTATTGATTTTTATACTGATATCCAGTAGAATAATTTCAGTAGCGCAAGGAGGAAATGATATGTCAGAGATTACAAGGGTTGCTCTTGATGCCATGGGTGGAGACAATGCACCAAGAGAGATGGTAAAAGGTGCCGTAGAGGCAGTGCAGAAGAGAAAAGATATCAAGGTACTGCTGACAGGTAAGGAAGATGTGATTCGCAAGGAACTCTCCGCTTATACGTATCCAAAGGAGCAGATTGAGATTGTGAATGCTACAGAGGTTATTGAGACGGCAGAACCTCCGGTGAAAGCAATCCGTGGTAAGAAAGATTCATCCATTGTTGTTGCGATGAAGATGGTGAAGAAAGGGGAAGCAGATGCTTTTGTATCTGCAGGAAGTTCAGGAGCTGTTCTTGTTGGAGGACAGGTTCTTGTAGGCAGGATCAAAGGTGTTGAAAGACCACCGCTTGCACCACTGATTCCTACATTAAAAGGTGTTTCACTTTTGATCGATTGTGGAGCTAATGTAGACGCGCGCCCATCTCACCTGGTACAGTTTGCAAAGATGGGATCCATTTATATGGAAAGCGTTATGGGAAAGAAGAATCCGACAGTTGGTATCGTGAATATCGGTGCTGAAGAAGAGAAGGGAAATGCGCTGGTGAAAGAGACATTCCCACTGTTAAAAGAATGTCCTGACATTAATTTCATTGGAAGTGTTGAGGCACGAGATATTCCTTACGGAGCAGCAGATGTCATTGTCTGTGAAGCATTTGCAGGTAATATTATTCTGAAGCTTTATGAGGGTGTTGCAGGAGCACTGCTTAAGAAAGTGAAGAAAGGAATGCTTTCTTCTTTGCGTAGTAAGATAGGGGCACTGCTTGTGAAACCTGCTTTAAAGGGTGTACTGAAAGATTTTGATACAAGTGAGTATGGCGGCGCACCGCTTCTTGGCCTGAACGGACTTGTAGTAAAGACACATGGAAGTTCAAAGTCAAAGGAGGTATGCAACTCAATCATTCAGTGTGTTGCATTTAAGGAGCAGAAGATCAATGAGAAGATAAAAGAGGCAATTCAACAGGAGACCCTGGAAGAAAAGAAAGAAGAGAAAGAAGTCGAATAAGACAGGAGGAGTTTTACAATGACAGAATTTGAAAAACTGCAGGCAATTATTGCGGACGTACTTAATGTTTCACCGGAGACAATCACACCGGATACTACATTCGTAGATGATCTTGGAGCTGACTCTCTGGATATTTTCCAGATCATTATGGGAATTGAAGAAGATTTTGACATCGAGATCGATAACGAAGAGGCAGAGAAGATCACAACAGTGCAGGATGCTGTTGATCAGATCCAGAAAAAGAAGGCTAATGAATAATCAGATAGTGAGATGAAAAAGCCCGTTTGGGCTTTTTCGTTTATTAACACAAAGGAGGCCATTTAAATGGACAGAGTAAAAGAACTGGAACAAAAGATCGGATATGTGTTTAAAGACAAAAGCCTGATCGAACGTGCATTGATGCATAGTTCTTATACAAATGAGAAACATTTGAAGAAATATGAGTGTAATGAACGCCTGGAGTTTCTTGGAGATGCAGTATTGGAATTGGTATCAAGTGCTTATTTATTTAATGAATTTCCAAAGGTATCTGAGGGAGAACTGACAAAGACACGTGCAAGTATGGTATGTGAACCGTCTCTGGCAATGTGTGCAAGAGATATCGGACTTGGAGATTACTTGCTTCTTGGAAAAGGAGAAGAGGCGACCGGTGGAAGAAAAAGAGATTCTATCACATCTGATGCGATGGAAGCATTAATCGGTGCTATCTATCTCGACGGTGGTTTTACTAATGCAAAAGAGTTTATCCATCATTTTATTTTGACAGATTTAGAGGATAAAAAACTCTTTTATGATAGTAAAACAATCTTACAGGAGATCGTGCAGGCGAATATGACGGGGAATGTAAGTTATGAACTGATTGATGAACAGGGACCGGATCATAATAAGATTTTCGAAGTGGAAGCAAGAATCGGGGGAAAAGCCTGGGGACGTGGAAAAGGAAGCTCGAAGAAGTCAGCAGAACAGCAGGCAGCTTATGAGGCAATTCTGAATCTCAGAAAGAAAAAGTAAAGAGGACTTTATGTATTTAAAGAGTATAGAAGTGCAGGGATTCAAATCTTTTGCCAATAAGATTAAATTTGAATTTCATAACGGAATTACAGGTATTGTAGGACCGAATGGAAGTGGTAAGAGTAATGTCGCTGACGCCGTCCGCTGGGTTCTTGGAGAGCAGAGAGTGAAGCAGCTGCGTGGAGGCACCATGCAGGATGTGATTTTCTCGGGAACTGAGAACCGGAAGCCGCTTAGTTATGCTTCGGTTGCAATCACATTGGATAATTCAGATCATAAACTTCCGGTAGAGTACGAAGAAGTCACTGTTACACGTAAATTGTACCGATCCGGAGAGAGTGAGTATCTGATCAATGGTTCAGCCTGCAGATTGAAAGATATCAATGAGATGTTCTATGATACAGGTATCGGTAAAGAAGGCTATTCGATTATCGGTCAGGGACAGATTGATAAGATCTTAAGCGGTAAGCCGGAAGAGAGAAGAGAACTTTTTGATGAGGCCGCCGGAATTGTAAAATATAAGAGAAGAAAGTCCCTTTCTTTGAAAAAGCTGGAGGATGAACGGCAGAATCTTACCCGCGTGAATGATATTCTTGCAGAGCTTGAGAAACAGATCGGTCCTTTGGAAAGACAGTCAGAGACAGCCAGAATCTATCTGAAGATGAAAGAAGAATTAAAAACATACGACATTAATATGTTTTTACTGGAGGAAGAGCGTCTCCAGGAGCGTATTCGTGAAGTCGGTGGGAAATATGAGATTGCTTCTCAGGAGATGCAGGAATCAAATGCCCGTTATGAGAAGATGAAAGCAGAATACGAGGCAATCGAGGAAGAAGTAGATCAGATTGATCTTGCAATTGAGACTGCGAAGAATCAGATGAATGAGACGAATCTTTTGAAGCAACAGCTGGAAGCCAGATCAATGTCCTGAAAGAGCAGATCAATACAGCCCGTATGAATGATGAGCATTATGATCATCGCCTGAGTACGATCGTCAGTGAGATAGATACAAGGCAGCAGCAGAAAAGAGAGCTTGAAGAAGAGAAGAAAAGAATTTCAGAACAGTTAGAATCAGCCAGTGGACAGGATACGGAAGCACAGCAGAGTTTAATTGAGATTCAGTCAAAGATTGCAGAACACAGCACTGAAATCGAGCAGAAGAAGCGGGAGATCATGGACTTGCTTGGAAATCGTGCTTCAACAAAAGCTAAGATTCAGCATTTTGATACGACGAAAGAACAGATCCAGACACGCAAGGCTGTCGTTGCCAGAAATATTCTTGAGATTTCGACAGTAGCAGAAGGACAGAACAACAGACTTAAGAAGTATGAAGAAGAACTTGGTCAGATCCGTGAGCGCATTCAAACCTATAAGGATAAGATTTCCCTGAACGAAGAGGAACTTGGCAAGCTTCAGAATGAGCTGAAAGAGAAGCAGGAAAAGTTACGGATCGGACAGACCGCTTATCACAGAGAATCTTCCCGTCTGGAGTCATTAAAGAATATTACAGAGCGCTATGACGGATATGGTAACAGTATCCGAAAGGTAATGTCGAATAAAGAACGTGAGAAAGGTCTGATCGGTGTTGTAGCGGATATCATTAAGGTTGATAAGGAATATGAGATTGCTATTGAGACAGCACTTGGAGGAAGTATTCAGAATATTGTTACAGATAATGAAGATACAGCCAAGCGTATGATTGATTTCCTTAAGCGTAATAAATTCGGAAGGGCAACATTTCTTCCGCTGACAAGTATGCATGGCGGCGGAGGAATCAGGAATCTGGAAGCACTTAAAGAGCCGGGCGTGATCGGACTTGCGAATACATTGATCCATGTGGAATCAAGATTTGACGGACTGGCAGATCAGCTGCTTGGGCGTACGATCGTAGTAGACCACATCGATCACGGAATCGCAATTGCGAGAAAATACCGCCAGTCTCTGCGTCTGGTCACATTGGAAGGTGACCTGATCAATCCGGGCGGGTCCATGACAGGTGGTGCATTTAAGAATTCAAGTAATCTGCTGAGCAGACGCCGCGAAATCGAAGAATTCGAGAAGACGGTTGATATGCTCAAGTCTGACATGGATGTGCTGGAAAAAGAAGTTACAGAGGCGAAGAACCGTCGTGCAGCATGCTACAATGTGATTGATGAAGTACAGGAACATTTAAGAGAAGAATCAGTGCTGGAGAATACTGCGCGAATGAATGTTGCACAGGTACAGAGAGAACAGTTAGAATCGAAACAGCGTTACGAAGGATTCCTGAAAGAACAGAAAGCATTGCTTCAGGAGCTGGATGAAATCAATGAGAACGAAGATTCTATCCAAATGGAACTTGAGACATCAGAGAAGCTGGAAAAAGAGCTGAATGAACAGATTGAAGCTTTGCAGATGCAGTTGGAGAAAGAAAGAGAGGATGAGGCTGTCCAGATGAAACAGTCTGAGGAAGTCCATCTTTCACTGGCAGGTCTGGATCAGCAGAAAACGTTTATTGTAGAAAATATTTCCCGTATCGAGGAAGAAATCGCTCGCTACGCAAAAGAGCAGGAAGAACTCTCAGAAAATCGTGGAGATGTATCGGACGAAATTTTGCGAAAAGAAAATGAGATCGAGCTTAAGAAAACGATTGAAGATTCAAAAGATCTGTTTACAGAAATCGGTGAAGAGATTAAAGTACAGAGCAAGAAGCGAGAGGAACTGAATCAGCAGCACAAAGATTTCCTGAGACAAAGAGAAGAACTTGCGAAGCATGTGTCAGATCTTGATAAAGAATGTTTCCGTTTAAATAGCCAGAAAGAAGGCTATGAGGAAGCGTCAGAGAAGCAGATGAATTACATGTGGGAGGAATATGAGCTCACTTACAATCATGCGAAAGAACTTCGTAATGAGACACTGACAGACCTGGCATTGATGAAGAAAAAGATCCAGGAACTTAAGAATGAGATCCGAAAGCTTGGTTCGGTCAATGTCAACGCAATTGAGGATTACAAAAATGTATCTGAGCGTTATACATTCTTGAAAGGTCAGCATGACGATCTTGTGGAAGCAGAAGCTTCTCTTGAGCAGATCATTGAGGAACTCGATGTTGCGATGCGCAAGCAGTTTACAGAACAGTTTGCGAGAATTGCGACAGAGTTCAATGATGTATTCCGTCAGCTTTTTGGAGGCGGAAAAGGTTCGCTTGAACTTCAGGAGGACGTAGACATCCTTGAGGCAGGAATACGCATCATTGCACAGCCGCCTGGAAAGAAACTACAGAATATGATGCAGCTTTCAGGTGGAGAGAAGGCGCTGACTGCAATCGCATTACTATTTGCAATCCAGAATCTGAAGCCATCTCCGTTCTGTCTCCTTGATGAGATTGAAGCGGCACTGGATGATAACAATGTAGATCGTTATGCGAAATATTTACATAAGCTGACAAAATATACACAGTTCATTGTTATTACCCACAGACGTGGTACAATGGCAGCAGCAGACCGGTTGTATGGAATCACCATGCAGGAAAAAGGTATATCCACACTTGTTTCTGTGGATCTGTTGGAAGATGATCTGGAAAAATAAACCTGTTTTTATTGTAAACAGGGTATTAAGAGAACAGGAGGCTTGAAAATGGGAGAAGAAAAAAAGGGATTTTTTAAACGACTTGTATCCGGTCTGACAAAGACAAGAGATAATATTGTGTCCGGTATGGACAGTATTTTTCATGGATTTTCCAAGATTGATGATGACTTTTATGAAGAACTGGAAGAAACTCTGATCATGGGAGATCTTGGTGTCAGAGCAACAATGGACATCATTGAAGATTTAAAGGTTAAAGTAAAAGAGCAGCATATCAAGGAACCGATTGAATGCAGACAGCTTGTGATCGACAGTATTCGTGAACAGATGGATGTCGGAGAGACAGCGTATGAGTTTGAGAATCGTCAGAGTGTGGTTTTCGTGATCGGAGTAAATGGTGTTGGTAAAACAACAACGATCGGTAAACTTGCAGGAAAGCTGAAAGCACAGAATAAGAAAGTGATCCTTGCGGCAGCGGATACATTCCGTGCGGCAGCAGGAGAGCAGTTAAAAGAATGGTCTAACCGTGCCGGTGTTGAGATGATCGGCGGTCAGGAAGGCGCAGATCCGGCATCAGTTGTATATGATGCGGTTGCTGCTGCGAAAGCGAGAAAGGCAGATGTACTTCTGTGTGATACAGCCGGAAGACTTCACAATAAGAAGAACCTGATGGAAGAGCTTAAGAAGATCAATCGTGTGATTGACAGAGAGTATCCGGATGCGTTCCGTGAGACGCTGGTTGTGCTGGATGCAACGACAGGACAGAATGCACTTGCCCAGGCAAAGGAATTCAATGAAGTAACAGATATAACAGGAATTGTTTTGACAAAGATGGATGGAACAGCCAAAGGAGGAATTGCAGTAGCAATCCAGTCTGAACTTGGTATCCCGGTAAAATATATCGGTGTAGGAGAAACAATTGATGACTTGCAGAAATTTGACTCAGAGGAGTTCGTAAACGCGTTGTTTTACAGAGAGGAAGAAAGACCATGATGACATTAGAGAAATTTGAAGAAGCTAGCGAACTGGTAAAAAAGGTAACAAATCCTACAAAACTCATTTACAGTGAATACTTAAGTGCACAGACAGGAGCAAAGGTTTATTTAAAACCGGAAAATATGCAGCACACAGGAGCTTATAAGATCCGTGGTGCATATTACAAGATCAGCACACTGACAGACGAAGAAAGAAGCCGTGGACTGATCACAGCATCAGCAGGAAATCATGCACAGGGCGTTGCGTTTGCAGCAAAACAGTTTGGATGCAAAGCTACGATCGTTATGCCTACAGTTACACCGCTGATCAAAGTAAACCGTACAAAAAGCTTTGGAGCAGACGTAGTACTTCATGGTGATGTTTATGATGATGCTTACGCATATGCATGTAAACTTGCAGAAGAGAACGGATATACATTCGTTCATCCGTTTAATGACCTTGATGTCGCTACAGGTCAGGGAACAATCGCAATGGAGATCGTTCAGGAACTCCCGACGGTAGATTATATCCTTGCACCAATCGGCGGAGGCGGACTGATCACAGGTGTTTCCACACTTGCCAAGATGCTGAATCCAAAAATCAAAGTAATCGGTGTAGAGCCGTCAGAAGCGGCCAGTATGACAGCAGCTCTGAAAGCAGGAGAGCCTGTAGAACTTCCATCTGCAAATACAATCGCAGACGGAACAGCTGTAAAAGAAGTTGGAGATAAAGTTGTTCCGTATGTGAAAGAGAATGTAGATGATATTCTTCTCGTAGATGATGATGAATTGATCGGTGCATTCCTTGATATGGTAGAAAACCACAAAATGATCGTAGAGAATTCAGGTCTTCTTTCCGTAGCTGCATTAAAGCAGATGGACATCAAAGGAAAGAAAGTAGTCTGTGTATTAAGTGGTGGAAATATGGATGTTATCACAATGTCCTCGATCGTCCAGCACGGATTGATCCAGAGAGACCGTATCTTCTCTGTATCCGTACTTCTTCCGGATAAGCCGGGTGAACTTGCACGTGTGGCACAGACAGTCGCAGATGTACAGGGTAACATCATTAAACTGGAACATAATCAGTTTGTAAGCACAAACAGAAACGCAGCCGTAGAACTTCGTATCACAATGGAAGCATTCGGAACAGATCATAAGAAGAAGATTCTGGATACACTTGATAAGGCTGGATTCAGACCAAAACTGATCAGTGCGAAGCTGTATTAATTGGTATTAAACAGCCTATAGAATGGTGTCGCAAGGCCAGCCCTGCTATTACCACGAGCACCGGCCCGCTTTACCTCATCCCTTTGAAAGTATGTAACATAAGAGCCAGAACAGTTACCGTGTGTGGTGCCTGTTCTGGCTTTTTCTAACAGATTGTCAAAGGGATGAGGTAAAGCGGGCCGGTGTCCGATGCAATACAGTGGCTCCCTCACGTTTGTTTTTATTAAAAAGTACTTATTTGAGTGATAATGAATCCAAGTTCAACAAATTACAACACCCCTATAAAACGATGGAATGCCTCCAGTCCTTTTTCATCACACTTATAAACTCCAGCATCTTCGAGTACTTCGCAGAATACTTTTCCGACTTCCTGCTGAAGGATCTCTTCAACATTCTCCTCTGTGATGGATGTGTAATTTGGAAGGAATTCATCTACCAGTCAGCGTGTTTTGCAATCTGTTCATTGCTGCGGATATCTTTTTCTGTCAGGATGTAATCTTTCAGAAGTTCCATCTCTCCTTTTAATCTTGCAGGGAGAACAGCAAGTCCCATTACTTCGATAAGACCGATGTTTTCTTTCTTAATATGGTGCAGTTTAGCATGTGGATGGTAGACACCAAGCGGGTGTTCTTCTGTTGTGATATTATTTCTCAATGTCAGGTCGAGTTCGTAGAGATCTCCACGCTTTCTTGCAATCGGTGTGATCGTGTTGTGCGGTGTACCGTCTGTCTCAGCGAAGATGAAAGCATCTTCATCTGTATAAGATCTCCATGCATTTAAAATGTGTTCAGCCAGATCAATCAGAGGTTTTACTTCTTTGCTCTGAAGACGGATAACAGACAGAGGCCATTTTACGATACCGGCAGTTACATCTTCGTAACCTTTCACAGTGAAGTGTTCAATGATCGGAGCTTTCGCCATTGCGAAAGTATAATTTCCACCCTGGAAATGATCGTGGCTTAAGATAGAACCGCCAACGATCGGAAGGTCTGCATTGGATCCCAGGAAGTAGTGTGGGAAAAGCTTGATGAAATCAAAGAGCTTTTCAAATGCATTACGATCGATCTTCATTGGAATATGCTGTCCGTTGAATACGATGCAGTGTTCGTTATAGTATACATAAGGAGAGTACTGGAATCCCCAAGGGTTATCCTGAATTGTGATCGGGATGATTCTGTGTTCTCACGGGCCGGGTGATCGAGGCGTCCTGCATAACCTTCATTTTCTACGCAAAGTTGACATTTTGGATAGGAAGAGGATTTCGCTTTTCCCGCTGCTGCAATCGCTTTTGGATCTTTCTCTGGTTTGGAAAGATTGATTGTAATGTCAAGAGTACCGTATTTTGTGTCAACCGTCCATTTGCGATCCTTGGCAATGCGGTATCTGCGGATATAATCACTGTCCTGGCTTAATTTGTAATAATAATCAGTAGCTGTCTCCGGAGAAACTTTGTATTTTTCCCAGAAAGTCTGCTGGACCTGAGCTGGGCGTGGCATCAGAGTATTCATCAGTTTTGTATCAAATAAATCACGGTAGCCGATGCTGTTTTCAATGATTCCGCGTTCTGCGGCGATATCTAAAAGTTCTGCAAGAATGTCTTCCAGAACAAGATTGTTCAGATCACAGTCAACATCTTCATAGTTATCTTCGTGGAACAGATCCAGAAGAAGATTCGTTGTATAAATTCTTTCGGATTCCGGAGTGATTCCGGTATTGATTCCGTATTGTACTAATTTTTTGATCGCATCATAAAGCATATGTCAAGAACCTCCTTAAATTAAGGAATGCCAATGGCATTCCTATAACAAAATATACATTATTTCACATCTGATCTTAGCAGAGATGGGTATTAGTCGAGACGAGAAGCACCGTCTCCGATATCTACTGTGTAGAACTCAGCTTCATGTCCTACTTTTTCAAGATATGTTTTTCCGATTGTTTCGATAAATGTATCTACGGATTCATCTTTTACGATGCTGACTGTGCAACCGCCAAATCCGCCGCCTGTGATACGGGAACCAAGAACACCAGGAATCTTCCATGCAAGGTCTACAAGGATATCAATCTCTTCACAGGATACATCATAATCATCACGCAGTGAAATGTGAGACTGATTCATTAATTTTCCGAAGCTTTCAATGTCTCCGGCTTTCAGTGCTGTAACAGCATCGATTGTACGCTGGTTTTCGTATACAGCATGTTTTGCACGCTGTAACTGGATCTCATCTTTGATCAAGGATTTGTGTGCCTCGAATTCTTCAGGAGTAAGATCGCCAAGTGCCTGAATGTCAAGTTCGCTCTGAAGTGCTTTCAGTGCAGCAGCACATTCGTTTCTTCTGTCGTTATAAGCAGAATCAACAAGACTATGCTTTACTTTACTGTTTGTGATCACAATCTTGGCACCATCAAGAACGCAAGGTGCATATTCGTAGCTTAAATCACTTGTGTCAAGGAAAATTGCGTGGTCTTTTTTACCCATGGCAACAGCAAACTGATCCATGATACCACAGTTGCATCCATTGAAGTTATTCTCTGAATACTGGCCGATCAGTGCAAGATCTGTCATGGAAAGATCTTTGATCTCGAACAGGTCTGTCAGGATCACACCAGTGAGAACTTCAAGGGAAGCAGAAGAGGAAAGTCCGGAACCGTTCGGGATATTTCCCCAGATTACCATATCAAAACCACTTGTGATTGTATGTCCTTTTTCTTTGAACGCCCAGACTACACCAAGCGGATAGTTTGCCCAGTTGTATTCTTTTTTATTTGTCAGATCATCAAGAGATGCTTCTACAACACCAAAGGAGTCCAGATTCATGGAATAAAAATGGATCTTGTTATCCTCTCTTTTGCGTGCAGCACCGTAAGTACCAAGTGTCAGTGCACAAGGAAATACATGTCCACCGTTATAATCTGTGTGTTCACCAATCAGATTCACGCGTCCAGGAGAAAAGTAAAAACGAGCTCCTTCGGAATTACCAAAAAGTTCTGCAAACATATCAAACAATTTTTTCTTCATCATTATTTACCTCCATTAAAAGTAATCCAGTCGATCAGATTTATTTATATTTATTATATCGTTAATGAGTGAAAACGTCTATAAAAAATACGTGCTGTGGCATGTAATAATGTTGCATTAAAAAGACGAGGTGTTATAATAGATTACAGGATACGGGAAAGGAGCCGGGAGATGACAGAGACTTACAAACATTCGTATAAGTCAGGAGAAATTCTGATGACTTCGTTGTCTGTATATAACACGGGATATCAAAGGTGTGAAGCGGGATATCAGTGGGGGCCAGGAGTCAGGGATCATTATTGTATCCATCATATTTTGTCGGGAACAGGATACTATACAGTTGGAGAAAAGACGTGGAAATTAGAAGCCGGAGATACGTTTATCTTATATCCGGGCGTGGAAGTAAAGTATTATGCCGATCAGCAGGAACCATGGGAATATGCCTGGGCTGGATTTATGGGGACGGATGCGGCATCGATCATTCGAAATACAGGTTTTCTGAAAGAACGTCCTTTTTTAAAAAGAGGAAATGTGCCGGATGAACAGATCCGGAATGGATTGGAACAGATTTATAATGCAAAGGGCAATGGGTATGAAGAAGCGGTTGCCATGACCGGAGCACTTTACAGTCTTCTGTCAGTCTTTATGCACTATCATGAAGGGGAAGATCAGGAAAGAGATGCAAAGCTTTTGTATGTAGAAAAGGCAGAAAATTATATTGAAACCAATTATTCTTATCCCGTGACAGTGGAAGATATCGCAGACTATGTAGGAATCAGCAGAAGTCATCTGTTTCGCTCTTTTCAGACCTATATGAATTGTTCACCAAAAGAATATCTGACAGAATACAGAATCCAGCAGGCTTGCCGTCTGCTGAAAGAGACGGGGCTGTCGGTTTCGGCGATTGCATATTCTGTTGGTTTTGAGAATAATCTTTATTTTTCGAAGGCATTTCGAAAGTGAAGAAGACAAGTCCGACGGAATACAGAGAAAAGCATAGAAAAAAGAAGGAATGATGCCGAGGTGCAGGACATAAGAATAGAGTAAGAATGTCAAAGGCGGGAAGCTGTCATGATGTCTGGAAAAAGTTGGGGTTATGTAGTACAGTTTTTCTGTCTTCTGGTGTTTTTGGGCATGTCCCCATTTCTGATAAAGATGGATGGGAGAAAAACAATGAGTGTCTCATCTGATTCAGTGCGAAGTCAGAATGTATCAGATGAGGTAAAACCGGTTGCTGCGCTTACATTTGATGACGGTCCTAATGCATCCTCTACCCCGATTCTGTTGGATGGATTAAAGGAACGTAAAGTGAGGGCGACCTTTTTTCTGATCGGCGAAAATGTAGAAAAAGATGAGAATGAAAAAATTGTGAAAAGAATGTATGAGGAAGGTCATTTGATCGGAAATCATACTTATACGCATTGCAATCTGTCAAAGCTGGAAACGGGAGAAGCAAAGAAAGAACTGGAACAGACAGATACAGTGATTGAAAAGATAACGGGAAAACAACCGGTGTTCGCAAGAGCGCCTTACGGGGAACTCCCGGTGGACAGCGAACAAGATCTGAGCAGAATATATATCGGATGGACGGTGGATCCGCTGGATGGATGACCGAAGATGCAGGGGCGGTTGTAAAAACAGTTGTGGAAGAGATAAATCCGGGAGATGTTATTTTATTGCATGACTGTTATCCTTCTTCTGTGCAGGCGGCTATACGGATTGTAGATCTGTTGCAGGGGAAAGGTTATGAGTTTGTGACAGTGGATCATCTGATCATGGATTGAAAATGTGAATATAAGATTGAAAACAGGAGAGAAAGATGGATTTATTTGATTATATGAGAGAGACAAATAAAGAGAAGGAATCTCCGCTTGCATCCAGGATGCGTCCGGTGACACTGGATGAAGTAGTGGGACAGAAGCATATCATAGGAAAAGATAAATTGCTTTACCGGGCAATTAAGGCAGATAAGCTGAGTTCTTTGATTTTTTACGGACCTCCGGGAACAGGAAAGACAACACTGGCAAAGGTGATCGCACATACAACCAGTGCAGAGTTCAAACAGATCAATGCGACAGTTGCCGGAAAGAAAGATATGGAAGAAGTAGTGAAAGAAGCAAAAGATCTGCAGGGAATGTATGGAAAGAAGACGATTCTTTTTATTGATGAGATTCATCGCTTTAATAAAGGGCAGCAGGATTATCTGCTTCCATTTGTGGAAGATGGAACGTTGATCCTGATTGGCGCAACAACGGAGAATCCTTATTTTGAGGTAAATGGAGCTTTGATTTCGAGATCAAGTATCTTTGAATTGCGTCCACTGGAGAAGACGGATATTAAGGAACTGCTTCTCCGTGCAGTGAATGATACTGAGAAAGGTCTTGGAAGCTTTCATGCAGTGATAGAAGATGATGCACTTGAATTTTTGGCGGATGTGTCAGGTGGAGATGCAAGAAATGCACTGAATGCGATTGAACTGGGTGTATTGACAACGGACAGAAGCGAAGATGGACAAATTCATATTACTTTAGATGTCGCGTCAGAATGCATTCAGAAACGAGTGGTGAATTATGACAAAAAAGGAGATAACCATTACGATATTATCTCTGCATTTATTAAGAGCATGCGCGGCTCAGATCCGGATGCAGCGGTCTTTTATCTTGCAAAGATGTTGTATGCAGGAGAAGATGTGAAGTTTATAGCGAGAAGAATTATGATCTGTGCATCGGAAGATGTTGGAAATGCGGATCCGATGGCACTTACTGTTGCGGTTGCGGCTGCACAGGCAGTTGAGAGGATCGGAATGCCGGAATCTCAGATCATTCTTTCACAGGCGGTGACTTATGTGGCATCTGCGCCAAAGAGTAATTCTGCCGTTAATGCAATATTTGCAGCGAACGATGCAGTACGGAACAATAAAACAACTGTTCCGACACACCTTCAGGATGCACATTATAAAGGTGCACAGAAGTTAGGACACGGAATAGGATATAAGTACGCACATGATTATCCGAATCATTATGTGGATCAGCAGTATCTTCCGGATGAAATAAAAGACGCCAGGTTCTATGAACCCGGCGATCTTGGTTATGAGAAACAGATCAAGGAGCGTTTACAGAAGCTGCGAGAGCAGTAAAGCGTAAATCTCCTGATTCTTTCGATTCCAGTTATTTACAATGGCTTCTGCCTCAGTCTGAGTTGGCACAGTGAGTGTCATATCGATGAGGTGGGAGCCATTTTCTAAAATCTGGCATTTTACTTCATATTCATGGTTTGTATTCAGATAGTAATCCGATTTAACAGAAACCTCTTCTTTCAGATCATATTTTTTCTCATTGATAAAATTATCAATTTCCTGACGAATCTCAGGAGAAATTTTATTTCTGAAATAGTTGATCGTAGCAGCCCCTTCTTCTGTGAGATTATAAAGTGTACGATTATGTGTCAGCTCAATTTTCAGAAGTCCGGAATCCGTTAATTCTGCAAGCGCAGACTGAAGACGGAAATAAGTTGTATACTTTATCCAGAATAAATTCTGATATTTGGGAAGTTGTAAGCGGAAAATCGACTCTATCCAACATGTACAACACGATCAATTTATATAATGTAAATGTTTCAGCCATAATACTCCTTTCCCTGGTACAAGTCATGATCTTTCATATATTTGTGGATCTGATTTAAAACAGTTCGTTTTGCGCCTGTCCACAGAGGTGCAATCAAGAGATCCTTCGGTCCGTCACCGGTCAGTCGGTGAATGACAATTTCCGGACGCAAATGTTGGATACATTCAGTGAGCAGACCGATGTATTCGTCCGCATCCGGGATATGGAAAGCAGGACCGGTATAGGCAGGATCTGAAAGATATTTCTGATATTCAACTGCAAGATCAGTTCCTTCCAAAATGTGGAGAAGCTGCAACTTGATTCCGTCAATATCTGAATGATTCAAATATTCGATTGTCTCAAGCATCATTTCATGAGTCTCTCCGGGCAGGAATAAAATGACATGTACGATAACAGTCAGATTCCGGCGCTTCAGTTCATGTACAGCAGTATCAAATACCTCTAAAGGATAACCTCTGCGAATGTATCTGGCAGATTCTGGGTGAATGGTTTGAAGACCAAGTTCAACCCAGACAGGCTTGATCTGATTCAATTCATCTAAAAGTTCCAGAACATCAGAATCTAAACAGTCAGGGCGGGTTGCGATTGCAAGTACTTTTACATCAGGGTCTTCGATTGCTTCTGTAAAAACTTTCCGCAAGTATTCTATGGGGGCATAGGTACTCGTAAAAGCCTGGAAATATGCGATATAAGCATGCACCGGACGCTTTCTGGCAAGAATGGCTTTCCCTTCTGCGAGCTGTTCTGTAATTGTTTTGCAGGCAGAACCGGCAAAATCTCCCGAACCCATACCACTGCAGAAGATACAGCCACCATATCCGATCTTACCATCACGGTTCGGACAAGTCATACCGCCGTTCAATGCAATGCGATATACTTTCTCTCCAAACTGGGATTTTAATGCATAGTCAAGAGAGTGGTAGCGCTTCTCTCCCCACATATTAGATTAAATCCTTAATTGCTTTGCTTACTGTGTCTGCTACACGAGGATCAAAGGCTTCCGGAAGAATGTTGTTTTCATTCAATTCTTCTTCTGAAACAAGACCTGCGATTGCATTGGCAGCAGCAAGTTTCATTTCTTCTGTAATCTGTGTGGCACGTCCTTCTAATGCACCTTTGAAAATACCAGGGAACGCAACAACATTGTTTACCTGGTTCGGGAATCAGAACGTCCTGTTCCGACAACTTTGGCACCTGCTTCTTTTGCAAGGTCAGGCATGATCTCCGGTACAGGGTTTGCCATGGCGAACAGAATCGCATCCTTATTCATGGAAGCAACCATCTCTTTAGAAACAATATTCGGAGCAGAAACACCAACGAAAATATCAGCACCTTTTAATGCATCGGCAAGTGTTCCTGTGCGTTCTTCCAGATTTGTAACTTCAGTCATCTGCTGCTGCATCCAGTTCAGGTTCGGTGAGTTCTTGGAAATGATTCCGTTGATGTCACACATTGTAATATGAGGGAAACCATAAGTGAGAAGCAGCTTTGTGATAGCAACTCCGGCAGATCCGGCTCCATTCACTACAACATGGCAATCTTCCTTTTTCTTTCCAGTTACTTTCAGGGCATTGATGATTCCGGCGAGGACAACGATAGCTGTTCCGTGCTGGTCATCATGGAAAACAGGAATGTTCAGAAGTTCTTTCAGGCGTGTTTCGATTTCGAAACAGCGTGGAGCTGAAATATCTTCCAGGTTGATTCCACCGAAAGCAGGTGCGATGTTGACTACAGATTTAATGATCTCTTCTGTGTCCTGTGTATCCAGACAGATCGGAACTGCATTGACACCACCGAATTCCTTGAACAGGACTGCTTTTCCCTCCATAACCGGCATAGCAGCAAGTGCACCGATGTTTCCAAGACCAAGAACAGCGCTTCCGTCAGATACAACAGCAACTGTATTGGCTTTCATAGTGTATTTATATGCGGCTTCAGGATCCTGTGCGATCACCTTACAAGGTTCAGCAACACCCGGAGTATAAGCGATGGCAAGATCTTCTCTTGAGTTGACATGCGCTTTGGCAGTTGTCTCTATCTTACCATTCCATTCTTCATGCATTTTTAAAGCTTTTTTCATTGTTTGTCATGATTTTATACCTCTCTGATTTGATTGAATTAATGATACCACTGAAAAAGGAAACACGCAAGTACAGGAAAACAGAGAAAAGTTCAAAAAGTTCTTTCTTTTTAGAAAAATATACTGTATAATAACACCATATTTAAAGCAAATTTCCATTAAAGTCGAATCAGACTTATATTCCCGAAGTATGAATGAATAATCCAGTATGTGAAAAGGGCACATGTGAAGTGGATTGACAGAACAGATTTACCTGAAAAGAAAGGAAAAGAATATGACACGAGAAAAATATGAATCATTGCCGCTGGCAACATTGAAAGAACTTGCAAAAGCAAGAAAGATGAGAGGTGTTTCTACATTAAAGAAAGGCGATCTGATCGATGCAATGCTTGAGCTGGATGAGCAGGAAGAGCAGAAAGAGGCAGCAGAAGAAGCGAGAGAAGAAGTGAAAGAAGAGAAAAAAGAAGAGACAGATATTGAACAGCTGGACAGTGGTTTTACAGCAAACGGAATCCTTGAAGTACTTCAGGATGGATATGGTTTCATTCGTTCTGACAATTATCTTCCGGGAGATGGAGATGTCTATGTTGCTCCTTCACAGATTCGCAGATTCGGGCTTAAAACAGGCGATATCCTGACAGGAAATACAAGAGTTAAGACGCAGGGAGAAAAGTTCAGTGCACTTCTTTATGTGTCTACGATCAATGGACTGCGCCCGGCAGAGGCAATGAAGAGAAAGAACTTTGAAGACCTGACTCCGATTTTCCCGAATCAGAGAATCCGTCTGGAGAATCCGGGCTGTACAACAGCAATGCGTATTGTTGATCTTGTTTCCCCTATTGGAAAAGGACAGAGAGGTATGATCGTATCTCCACCGAAAGCAGGAAAAACTACATTATTAAAGGAAGTTGCACTATCTGTACAGAAGACAGAACCGAATATGCATCTTCTGATTCTGTTGATCGATGAACGTCCGGAAGAGGTAACTGATATTCGTGAGGCAATTGAAGGCCCGAATGTAGAGGTGATTCATTCTACATTTGATGAACTTCCGGAGCATCACAAACGAGTATCAGAAATGGTTATCTCAAGAGCAAAACGTCTGGTAGAGCATGGAAAAGACGTTATGATCCTCCTTGACAGCATCACAAGACTTTCAAGAGCATATAACCTGATCGTTCCGCCATCAGGAAGAACACTTTCCGGTGGTCTTGATCCGGCAGCACTTTACAGTCCAAAGCGTTTCTTCGGAGCAGCAAGAAATATGAGAGAAGGTGGAAGCCTTACGATTCTTGCAACAGCACTGGTTGATACAGGAAGCAAGATGGATGATGTTGTTTATGAAGAATTTAAGGGGACAGGTAACATGGAACTGATGCTTGACAGGAAGCTTCAGGAGAAAAGAGTGTTCCCGGCAATTGATATTCCAAAATCAGGAACAAGAAGAGAAGATCTTCTTCTCACAAAGGAAGAACAGGATGCAGTTTATATTATGAGAAAAGCAATGAACGGCATGAAATCAGAAGAGGCAGTGGACAATCTTTTGAATATGTTTTCCCGTACAAAAACAAACGAAGAGCTTGTTCAGCAGATCATCCGTCAGAAATTTATCTAAAAAGGTGTTGCATTATTAAAAAATGTGTGATACAATTAGAAAGCTGTTTAGAGAAAATAATAAGTAATTTAAAAATAGAGAGGTGAAAATCATGCGCGAAGGTATCCATCCTAATTATTATCAGGCAACTGTAACATGCAACTGTGGAAACACATTTGTTACAGGATCTACAAAGGAGAACATCCACGTAGAAATCTGCTCCAAGTGTCATCCATTCTACACAGGTCAGCAGAAAGCAACACAGGCTCGTGGCCGTGTTGATAAGTTCAACAAGAAATACGGTATTAAATAAGAAATACGAAGTGATGAGGGCTGAGGTGGAAATCTCAGTCCTCTTTGTGTTTAGGAGAAATATATGAAATCATCGAATATAGGCGGCCAGGCAGTGCTGGAAGGCATTATGATGAAGAATCGGGAAACATATTCCGTTGCCGTCCGGAAACCAGATGGAGAGATTGAAGTTGATATTCAGGAATACAAAGGAGTTCTCCCATGGAAGGCACCGCAAAAGATTCCTTTCATTCGGGGGATTTTTAATTTTGTGGATTCTCTTGTGCTGGGAATGAAGACATTGACTTATTCTGCAAGTTTTTTTGAAGACGAGGAAGAAGAGATTCTTACAGAAGATGAGGCAAGAAAGCAGGAGAAGAAGGAAAAACTGATCATGAACCTGACAGTTGTGGTTTCTGTCTTAATTGCGGTTGGTATTTTTATGGTTCTTCCGTATTATCTGAGTAGTATTATAGAAAAACATACCTCTTCACATCTTGTAATGACTGTTTTAGAAGGTGTGATCCGCGTTGCTGTTTTCCTGATCTATATTGTTCTGATTTCCAGAACAAAGGATATCAAGAGAACATTTATGTATCACGGGGCAGAGCATAAGTGTATTAATTGCATCGAACATGGATTGGAATTAAATGTAGAAAATGTACGGAAGAGTTCCAAACAACATAAGAGATGTGGAACAAGCTTTCTTTTCTTTGTCATGATCGTAAGTATTATTGTTTGCTTTTTTATTACGGCAAAGTCCCAGGTTGTGAGAGTACTTCTTCGGATCGCCCTGCTTCCGTTGATCGCAGGAATCTCTTATGAATTGATCCGTCTGGCTGGAAACAGTGATCATCCGGTAATCAATGTACTTAGTAAACCAGGACTCTGGGTTCAGAATCTGACAACAAAGGAACCGGATGACAGTATGATCGAGGTTGGGATCAAAGCAGTGGAAGCAGTGTTTGACTGGAAGACATGGCAGGAGGAGAACCTGAAGCAATGAGAACAGAATCAGACAAGAGGACAGTGTATAAAACAGATTGCAGCGATTCAATAAGTTTGAAAAATGCATATAAAGAAGGAAAAGAAATTCTTGCGAAAGCAGGAATTACAGAGGCAGATCTGGATGCGTGGTATCTGTTGGAATTTGTGACAGGGATTACGAAAGCTCGCTATTATATGGATCCGGATCAGAGCATGGATCCGGAAGCATGGAAAAAGTATAAAGAATATCTTGAAAAAAGAAGAAATCATATTCCATTGCAGCATATTACAGGAAGTCAGGAATTTATGGGACTTGAATTTCTGGTGAATGAACATGTGCTGATTCCAAGACAAGATACAGAGGTGCTTGTGGAAGAGGCACTGGAGATGATGAAACAAGAGACATTCAGATCAAAAGATTGTTTGCAACTGTTGGATATGTGTACCGGGTCAGGATGTATTCTTCTGAGCGTAATGCATTATGCAGAACAAAAGGGTATCTTTATAGAAGGAACAGGTGTTGACTTTTCGGAGCAGGTTCTTATGGTAGCGCAGAAAAATGAAAAACATTTGAGAAGCACGAAAAAGGATGAGAATGGAAAAGTGAACTGGATTTTGAGTGATCTTTTTGAAAATGTCAGTGAAACTTATGATATGATCTTATCAAACCCACCTTACATCAGAACAGCAGAAATTGAGAAGCTTCAAGATGAAGTGAAACTTCACGATCCATTCAGTGCATTGGATGGGAAAGAAGACGGATTGTATTTCTACCGGAAGATTGTTACTGATGCAAAACAATTCCTGAAAACAGGAGGAATACTTGCTTTCGAGATTGGATATGACCAGGGCAAAGAAGTTTCTGATCTTATGAAAAAAGCGGGATATGACAAGGTGTTCGTAAAAAAGGACCTGGCAGGACTTGACCGCATCGTCTGTGGCGTGTACTATTAAAAAGATAAAGAAGATAAAAAATAGAAGAGGATATAGAACTATGTTTGACAGATTAGAGGATTTGGTAATTCGTTACCAGGAAGTAATGGGTGAACTTCAGGAGCCGGATGTGGCGAATGATCCGGAGCGTTTCCGTAAGCTGATGAAAGAGCAGAGTGATCTTGCACCAATCGTTGAAGCTTATCAGGAATATAAGAACTGTAAGCAGAATGTAGAAGAGAGTCTGATGATTCTGGAAGAAGAATCAGATGAAGAGATGCGTGAGCTTGCAAAAGAAGAGTTGAATGAATCTAAAGCCAGAATTGAAGAATTGGAGCAGGAACTTAAGATTCTTCTTCTTCCGAAGGATCCGAATGATGATAAGAATGTTATCGTTGAGATCCGTGCCGGTGCAGGTGGAGATGAGGCTGCACTTTTTGCGGCAGAAGTTTATCGTATGTATGTGCATTATGCAGACAGCCGCAGATGGAAGACAGAGATGATCTCTCTGAATGAGAATGGAATCGGCGGATTCAAAGAATGTGTATTCATGATCACAGGACAGGGAGCATATTCCCGTATGAAGTACGAAAGTGGAGTACATCGTGTACAGCGTGTGCCGGAGACAGAAAGTGGCGGAAGAATTCATACTTCAACAATTACTGTAGCCGTAATGCCTGAGGCAGAAGAAGTTGATGTTGTAATTGATGAGAAGGATATCCGTATCGATGTAATGCGTGCATCAGGAAACGGTGGACAGTGTGTCAATACAACGGACTCTGCGGTACGACTGACTCATTATCCGACAGGAATCGTGATTTACAGTCAGACAGAGAAATCACAGCTGCAGAATAAAGAGAAGGCATTCCGACTGCTTCGTTCCAAACTGTATGACCTGGAGCTTGAGAAGAAACAGGCTTCTGAGGCAGCAGAGAGAAGAAGCCAGATCGGTACAGGAGACCGTTCTGAAAAGATCAGAACATATAACTTCCCACAGGGAAGAGTAACAGATCACAGAATCAAACTGACACTTCATAAATTGGATACGATTTTAAATGGTGATCTGGATGAAGTGATCGACAGCTTGATTGCAGCGGATCAGACAGCGAAGCTTGCAAAGATGGAGGAGTAGTACAAGGATGATACCGGAATTCAAACGACCGGAACTGGAAGACAAAGAACTGATTGACTATTATTTCGCACAGGCTCCAAGCAGAAGCTGCGAGAGAACATTTGCGAATGTATATCTCTGGTCCAGACAGTATAAAGTGAAATATGCAATCCTTCATAATGCACTTGTATTTCGTGATGAAGGAGATGGACATACTTATGCTTACCCTGTAGGAAAGCCGGAAGCCGTCAAAGCTGCATTGGAAGAATTGATGAAGATCTGCGAGGATGAAGACTGTGAATTCGGTCTTTACTGTGTGACACCGGAGAATTTTTCACAGATGGAAGAGTGGTATCCGGGACAATTCCGGATTGAATATGACAGAGATCAGGCAGATTACATCTATGAGACGGAGAAACTTGCAACACTTGCAGGAAAGAAGCTTCACGGAAAGCGAAACCATATTAATAAGTTTAAGCAGCTTTATCCGGACTGGTCTTACGAATCACTCAGTGATGAGAATGTAGAAGAGTGCTTTCAGATGGCTCTGAAGTGGAGAAATTCGAATGGATGTAATGAAGATCCTGAGAAGAACGCAGAGATGTGCGTTTCGTTGAATTCCCTCCGTTTATACAAAGAACTCGGCTTTAAAGGCGGAATGTTGAGAAATGGCGAAAAAATTGTTGCTTTTACAGTAGGGGAAGAACTGTGCAAGGATACCTTTGTTGTTCATATTGAGAAAGCATTTGCAGATGTACAGGGAGCATACCCTATGATTAATCAGCAGTTTGTTGAACATGAATGCATGGATTACACTTATGTGAATAGAGAAGATGATGCCGGGGAAGAAGGACTCCGTAAGGCAAAATTATCTTATCGTCCGGCTTTTTTGGAAGAGAAAGGGTTTGTGACAAGAATAGGAGGACAGCAATGATTTCAAAAAAAATGGAAAACATGGTAGCGAACAGCTCTGCAATCCGTGCGATGTTTGAAGAGGGCAACCGTCTTGCAGCAAAATACGGAGCAGAGAATGTATTTGACTTCAGCCTGGGAAATCCAAATGTTCCGGCACCGGAAGCGGTAAAGAAAGCAATGATCGAGATCCTTTCCGAAGAGGATCCGATCGTGCTTCACGGTTATACGAACAGCAATGCAGGTTATGAGGATGTGAGACAGGCAGTTGCTGATTCCTTAAATGAACGCTTTGGAACAAACTTTGCTTCCCGCAATATTACGATGACAGTCGGAGCAGCGGGAGGTCTTAATGTGATTTTGAAATCACTGCTGAATCCAGGTGATGAAGTTGTTGTGTTTGCTCCTTATTTTGGAGAATACAGAAGCTATACAGATAATTATGACGGTGTGATCGTGGAGATATCTCCGGATACAGAGACATTCCAGCCAAAGATTGATGAGTTTGAAGAAAAGCTCTCACCAAAAACAAAGGCAGTCATCGTCAATACGCCGAATAATCCGACAGGTGTTGTATATTCTGAAGAGACGATTCAGAAGCTAGCAGCGATTCTTGAGAAGAAACAGAAAGAATTTGGAACAGAGATTTATCTGATCTCAGATGAACCATACAGAGAACTTGCTTATGACGGAGTAGAAGTTCCATATCTCACAAAGTATTATGCAAATACAGTTGTAGGATATTCTTTTAGTAAATCACTTTCTCTTCCGGGAGAACGTATCGGTTATCTTGTGATTCCGGATGAAGTGGCAGACAGTGAGAAACTGAACGCCGCAGCTAACGTTGCAACGAGAATTCTTGGATTTGTCAATGCACCGACACTGCAGCAGAAAGTGGTGAAGGCATGTCTGAATGAGAAGACAGACATTTCATATTATGACAGAAACAGAGAGACTCTTTATAATGGATTGAAAGAACTTGGATTTGAGTGCATCAAACCGGAAGGAGCATTTTATCTCTTTGTAAAATCACCAGTTGCAGATGAAAAAGAATTTTGTAATACCGCGAAGAAATACAATATTCTGATCGTTCCGGGAAGCTCTTTTGGATGTCCCGGATATGTCAGAATGGCGTATTGTGTAGCATATGAAACAATTGTAAATGCGCTTCCTAAATTTGCGGAGCTTGCAAGAGAGTATAGATAGAGGTACTACCATGGCTGTAAGAGAAGAACTTTTGAGAAATATACGTAGCGTAGAACCATATGTACCGGGTGAGCAGCCACAGCATAAGGTTGTAAAACTGAATACAAATGAGAATCCATATCCACCGGCACCGGGAGTGGAACGTGTTCTGAAAGAGATGGACACAGACCGTTTTCGCCTGTATCCGGATCCGACTGCGGACGAACTCGTCGGAAGTCTTGCAGATTATTATGGCGTAGGAAAAGATCAGGTTTTTGTAGGAGTTGGATCTGATGATGTGATTTCTATGTGTTTCCTCACCTTTTTTAATTCGGATCTCCCAATTCTCTTCCCGGATATTACATATTCATTTTATAAAGTCTGGGCAGAATTATATCGGATTCCTTATCACTGTCCAGAACTTGATGAAAACTTTAAGATTGTGAAAGAGGATTATTATGCTGAAAACGGTGGAATTATTTTCCCGAATCCAAATGCGCCGACAGCAATTTATGAAGATCTTGAATTTGTAGAAGGTATCTTAAAGCAGAACAGGAATTCTATCGTGATCGTAGATGAGGCGTATATTGATTTTGCGGGAAGATCTGCGATTGAACTGATCGATAAGTATGATAATCTTATTGTGACACAGACTTTCTCAAAGGCAAGAAGTATGGCTGGTATGCGAATCGGATATGCAATCTCGAATCCGGATCTGATCCGCTGCCTGAATGATGTGAAATATTCTTTTAACTCTTACACGATGAATCAGACAGCTCTTGCCTGTGGTGTGGAAGCGGTTAAAGACAAAGTATATTTTGAAGAAGGAGTTCGTAAAATAGTTGAAACAAGAGAATGGGCAAAAGAAGAGCTTTTGAAACTTGGTTTTGTTTTCCCGGATGCAAAGGCGAATTTTATTTTTGCAAGACATCCAAAGGTTGATGCGAATGAACTTTTCCAGGCTTTGAAAGAGAATAATATCTATGTCAGACATTGGAATGCACCACGAATCGATCAGTATCTGAGAATTACAATTGGTACAAGAGAAGAGATGGAGACGCTTTTTGATTTTTTGAGAACATATATAAAGGAGAAATAACTGAATGAGTGAAGCTTTGATCAACTGGTTTATGGTGACACTGGGCGGAAAGGTCGGTAAGGAATTTATTCTCTTCCTGATCTCAATGGTTCCGATTCTGGAATTGCGTGGAGGACTGCTTGCGGCAGGACCGGCATTTTTGAACGTGGAACTTGCAAAAGCAGTACCTATCTGTGTGATTGGAAATCTTGTTCCAATCCCATTCATCCTTTTACTGATCACAAAGATCTTTGACTGGATGAAAGGAACGAAGCGTTTGAAGCCGATGGTGGAGAAGTTGGAGAAGAAGGCAATGAGTAAAAGTGACAAGATAGAGAAATATGAGTTCTGGGGTCTTGTACTTTTTGTTGGAATTCCTCTTCCGGGAACCGGAGCGTGGACAGGATCACTGATCGCAGCTCTGCTTGGAATCCGTTTTAGAAAAGCTTTTCCGGCAGTTGTTGTTGGTGTCTGTCTCGCAGCATTTATTATGTCAGTCATTTCCTATGGAATTATTGGCGGTATTTTTGGATAAGATAAATATGCAAAGGAAGTGATTTTTATGTTACTGAAAGATAATGAAGAAAAGAGAAATATAGCCTGGAGAACAGTTATGACGGTAACATCGGTCTTGATTATTTTAATTGCTATCTTTTTTGCAGTGAAGCTTTTTACTTCTAATCCTCTGGCAGGAAACTGGGAGAATACAGATGATGGAATGAAGCTCAAAATCAAGAATAATGGTGCGATGACAATTGTCCAGACATTGGATGAAAGTACGGTCAGTGTTCCGGTCGAGTATACGATCGACATGGAACATAAGCGTTTTGCGATTCATGTGAATGAAGAGAAACTTGCCACACAGGCTGAAAAGACGAAAAAATATTCCCAGCAGGATCTTAGAGATGTTGCGGATGTGATGGAAGGAACTTACGAATACAGTGTAGAACAGAACGTACTGACACTGACGGATTCAGAATATGGAAGTCAGAAGACATTTGAAAAAAGTGGAAAGTAAAAGGTGATTCTGCCTCAGCAGATGACACAGAAGTACTTGCAGAGCAGTGGAAACAGGGGGTACAGATCATGTACAGAAATCAGACGAAAGAAGTAAGAATTAGGGATGTTGTGATTGGGGGGGACCACCCGATTGCAATCCAGTCTATGACAAATACAAGGACAGAAGATGTAGAAGCCACAGTGGAGCAGATCCTGCGTCTGGAAAAAGCAGGATGTGAGATCATCCGCTGTACAGTTCCGACAATGGAGGCTGCAAAAGCAATCAAAGAGATTAAAAAACAGATTCATATTCCGCTTGTTGCAGACATTCATTTTGATTATAAGATGGCAATCGCAGCAATTGAGAATGGAGCTGATAAGATCCGTATCAATCCGGGAAATATCGGTGCAAAAGAACGGGTACAGGCAGTAGTAGACAAAGCGAAAGAGTACAATGTTCCAATCCGTGTCGGTGTAAATAGTGGTTCTCTTGAGAAACATCTGCTTGAGAAATATGGTGGTGTTACTGCAGAAGGGATCGTGGAGAGTGCGCTGGATAAAGTTCATCTGATCGAGTCTATGGGTTATGACAACCTTGTTGTCAGCATTAAATCTTCTGATGTTCTGATGTGTGTGAAGGCGCATGAGCTGATCGCTAAAGAATGCCCATATCCGCTTCATGTTGGAATTACAGAGTCTGGAACTGTATACTCAGGAAATGTGAAATCTTCTGTAGGACTTGGAATCATTCTCCATGAGGGAATCGGTAATACAATTCGTGTTTCCCTGACGGGAGATCCGGTAGAAGAGATTCGTACAGCAAAACTGATCCTTAAGACACTTGGACTTCGCAAGGGAGGTATTGAGGTTGTATCCTGTCCGACTTGTGGAAGAACAAGAATTAATCTGATCAAGCTTGCAAACCAGGTAGAAGAGATGGTAGCAGACATTCCGCTTGATATTAAAGTTGCAGTTATGGGATGTGTTGTAAACGGACCTGGAGAGGCAAAAGAAGCCGATATCGGAATTGCAGGAGGTATTGGGGAAGGACTTTTGATCAAGAAGGGTGAGATCGTCAAGAAGGTAAAGGAAGAAGAACTTCTTGATACTTTAAGACAGGAGTTATTGAATTGGAACAAATAAAGAATGAAAAAACATTTTTTCATGTATTTCCCACATTGAAAGTAGAAGAGGAATTTAAAGTTCTCTTTGCTGATGTGGAAGTTAAGAAAATCACGACTAATTCTGGTCGTGATTTTCTGCATGTACATTTAAAGAGCCATCATCTGATCCCAAAGAAGAAAATATGGCAGATGGAGCAGCGGATCAAAGAGCAGCTCTTTGGAACATCTTCTGTAAAACTTCAGATTCTGGAAGAGTATGAGCTGTCTGAGCTTTATACACCGGAAACAGTGATGGAAGAGTACAAAGAGAGTTTGATTCTTGAACTGAAAGAAATCAGTGTCCTTGCTGCAAACATGTTTTCACAGGCAGAAGTGAACTATGAAGAGGGAAATGTCGTCCGTCTGGAGCTTCTTGATACGATTGTTTCCGAAGGAAGAAAAGAAGAGATCATGAATCTGCTGGACAATGTATTCAGGAATCGTTTTCATATGAATGTTGATATCCGGGTTACATATAAAGAAAACGAGGGTCAGGGAAGCAGAGAATATGACGAGCAGAGGATTCAGCAGGAAATTAATGCAATCTTTGAACGGCGCGCGAAACAGAGAGGCGAATATGAGGAGCGAAAGTCTGCTGTGGAGGCAAAGAAGAAGTCATCCGAATCAGGAAGCTCGTCTTCCGGAGAAAAGAAAGCAGAGACTTCAGGAAAAACTTCTTCAGGAAATGCAGCAGCTTCGGGCGGAAAGAAAGAGTTCAAAAAGAAGGAATTCCGCAAGAAGGATTATGTGCGTCCGGTGAAGATCGGAGACGATCCGAACCTGATCTACGGAAAGAATTTTGAAGATGAGCCAATCAAATTGGAACAGGTTGTTTCTGAGATGGGTGAAATCACAATTCATGGTAAGATCATCAATTTTGATACACGAGAGATCAGAAATGAGAAGACGATCATTATCTTTGCTGTGACTGATTTTACGGATACAATCACGATCAAGATGTTTGCCAGAAATGATCAGTTACCGGAGATTCTCGGAGATTTGAAGAAAGGTGCTTTCGTTAAGATCAAAGGTGTGACAACAATTGATAAATTCGACGGTGAACTGACAATTGGTTCAATTACCGGAATCAAGAAGATTGGAGACTTTACGGTCTCAAGGCAAGATCTCAATCCAACGAAACGTGTAGAACTTCATTGCCATACAAAGATGAGTGATATGGATGGAGTTTCTGAAGTGACAGATATCGTCCGCAGAGCACATGACTGGGGACATCCGGCGATTGCAATTACAGATCATGGTGTAGCCCAGGCGTTCCCGGTTGCAAATCACTATATTGAGACATTGGATAAAGATGATCCGTTTAAAGTTCTATATGGCGTGGAAGGCTATGTGGTTGATGACTTAACTGAGATTGCAGTTAATGCAAAAGATCAGACATTGGATGACACCTATATTGTTTTTGATATCGAGACAACAGGATTCAGTTCTATCCGTGACAGAATTATTGAGATTGGAGCTGTGAAGGTTGAGAATGGGCAGATTGTAGACAAGTTCAGCACCTTTGTGAATCCGGAACGTCCGATTCCTTTTGAAATTACAAACCTGACAAGTATTACAGATGAGATGGTGCTGGATGCTCCGACAATCGAGGTTGTGCTGCCACAGTTTCTCGAATTTATTGGTGAGGGCGCATTGGTTGCGCATAATGCAGGATTTGATGTCGGGTTTATCGAACAGAATTGTCGTGTGCTTGGTCTGGAACAGGAATTCACATCTGTTGATACAGTGGCTCTTGCACGTGTGCTGCTTCCGACCCTTTCGAAATATAAATTGAATCTGGTTGCAAAAGCACTTGGAATTTCATTGGAAAATCATCACCGTGCGGTTGATGATGCAGGTGCAACAGCAGAAATTTTTGTGAAATTTGTTGAAATGCTCAAAGATCAGCATATCATGAACTTAAAAGAAATGAACAAGTTTGGGGATCGTAATGTTAATGCAATCCGTAAGATGCCGACACATCACATTATTTTGATCGCACAGAATGATATTGGAAGATATAACCTGTATCAGCTGATCACGGCATCTCATATGACATATTATGCAAGAAGACCGAGAATTCCGAAAAGTCTGATCAATGAACACAGAGAAGGAATCATTATCGGAAGTGCCTGTGAGGCAGGGAGAATTAATACCGTGCGGTTCTTGAAAAAACAGTCTTCACAGCAGATTGCGAGACTGGCGGATTTCTATGATTATTATGAAATCCAGCCAATTGGAAATGATATGTTTATGCTCGAAGATGAGAAAACGCCGAATATCAATACAGAGGAAGATCTGCGTAATGTAAACCGGGAAATTGTTGAACTTGGAGAGAAATTCGGTAAGCCGGTTGTAGCAACCTGTGACGTTCATTTCCTTGATCCGGAAGATGAAGTTTATCGCCGGATCATTATGGCAGGAAAAGGATTCAAAGACGCAGATAATCAGGCACCGCTGTTCCTTCGCACAACAGATGAAATGTTGGAAGAGTTTGCATATCTTGGTTCTGCGAAGGCAAGAGAAGTTGTTATAGAAAATCCACAGAAGATCGCACGTATGGTAGAGAAAATCTCACCGGTAAATCCAAATAAGTGTCCTCCGGTAATCGCGGATTCCGATCAGGAGCTTCGAGATATCTGTTATCGTAAAGCACATGAAATGTATGGAGAAGATCTTCCGGTACAGGTGTCTTCCAGACTTGAGAAAGAGCTGAACTCTATTATTTCCAACGGATATGCCGTTATGTATATCATTGCGCAGAAACTGGTATGGAAGTCCAATGCGGATGGGTATCTTGTTGGTTCCCGTGGATCAGTAGGTTCGTCTTTTGTTGCGACGATGTCTGGAATCACGGAGGTTAATCCGCTAAGTCCTCACTATTACTGTGAAAAATGTCATTACAGTGATTTTGAGTCTGAAGAGGTCCGGGCATTTGCCGGAGGCTGTGGTTACGACATGCCGGATAGAAATTGTCCTGTGTGCGGAGAAAAACTGGTTAAGGCCGGGTTTGATATTCCGTTTGAAACATTCCTTGGTTTCAAGGGAGATAAAGAGCCTGATATTGACCTGAACTTCTCCGGAGATTACCAGGCGAAGGCTCATAAATATACAGAGGTTCTCTTTGGTGAGGGTCATACATTCAAAGCCGGAACGATCGGTACGCTGGCAGATAAGACAGCATATGGATTTGTGAAAAATTATTATGAAGAACGTGGTCAGAGAAAGCGTGGCTGTGAGATTGAACGAATTACAGAAGGATGTACCGGAATCCGGCGAAGTACCGGACAGCATCCGGGAGGAATCGTAGTACTTCCGCACGGACACAGCATCAATGAGTTTACACCGGTGCAGCATCCGGCCAACGATATGGAATGCGGCATTACAACGACACATTTTGATTATCATTCCATTGACCATAACCTTTTGAAACTTGATATTCTCGGACATGATGATCCTACGATGATTCGTACATTGGAAGACTATATTACTTCCGATGCAATGGAAAATGAATACAATGAGGAGCATCCTTTCGTTGCAACGGAGATTCCGCTGGATGACAAGAAAGTGATCGAACTATTTCATGGTACAGAAATTCTTGGGATCAAACCGGAAGATATTGACGGCTGTAAGCTTGGGTGTCTTGGAATTCCAGAGTTTGGTACAGATTTCGTTATCCAGATGGTGCAGGATACAAAACCTCAGACGTTATCAGATCTGATCCGAATTTCAGGTCTGTCACATGGAACGAACGTGTGGCTCGGAAATGCACAGGAACTTGTAAAATCCGGAAAAGCAACCATTTCTACGGCAATCTGTACCCGTGATGATATCATGATTTATCTGATCAACAAGGGAGTGGAAAGTGCACTGGCCTTTACAATCATGGAGAGTGTGCGTAAAGGAAAAGGATTGAAGCCGGAGTGGGAAGAAGCAATGAAAGCGCAGGATGTACCGGACTGGTATATCTGGTCCTGTAAGAAGATCAGCTATATGTTTCCAAAGGCTCATGCGGCAGCCTATGTTATGATGGCTTATCGTATTGCTTACTGTAAGATCAATTATCCGCTGGCTTATTATGGAGCTTACTTTGGAATCCGTGCAGATGCATTTTCTTATGCGATTATGTGTCAGGGCAAGGATAAACTGAATTATTACATGAAAGACTATAAAAAGCGAAGCGATACTCTGACGAAAAAAGAACAGGATGTCATGAAGGATATGAAGATTGTCCAGGAAATGTACGCGCGAGGACTGGAGTTTATGCCGATTGATATTTACCGGGCGAAGGCGAAGATGTTTCAGATCATTGACGGAAAACTGATGCCGTCTCTTGCCAGCATCGAAGGAATGGGAGATAAGGCGGCGGAGGCTGTGGAAGAAGCTTCAAAAGACGGTCCATATCTCTCACTGGATGATTTCCGTCAGAGGACAAAAGTAAGTAAGACAGTGATCGATTTGATGGCAGAACTGGGATTATTTGGGAATCTTCCACAGAGTAATCAGCTTTCCTTGTTTGATTTTTCGTAGGAAATGCGCTAGACGGATGTAAAGTGCTGTGCTATAATGACTACAACGCTTTGACGTGGTAAAGCTTTAATGGAGGAAGAGATAATGTACGATTTCGATGAGATTATGAACACAGATCCAGAGATAGCAGATGCAATAAAAGCAGAGATGGAGAGACAGAACTCCCATATCGAGCTGATCGCCTCTGAGAACTGGGTGAGCAAAGCAGTCATGGCAGCTATGGGAAGCCTCTGACTAATAAGTATGCAGAAGGATATCCGGGAAAGAGATATTATGGTGGATGTCAGTGTGTAGATGTAGTAGAAGACCTTGCAAGAGAAAGAGCAAAGAAACTGTTTGGATGTGAGTATGTTAATGTGCAGCCACATTCAGGGGCACAGGCGAACATGGCAGTTATGTTTGCCATGCTTGAGCCGGGAGATAAGATCATGGGAATGAACCTTGATCATGGCGGACATCTGACACACGGTTCACCGGTTAATATGTCCGGTAAATATTTTGATGTAGCACATTACGGAGTGAATGCAGACGGCGTGATCGATTATGATGAAGTGCTTCGTATTGCGAAGGAACATAAACCGAAACTGATCGTTGCAGGAGCAAGTGCTTATGCAAGAACAATTGATTTCAAGCGTTTCCGTGAGATCGCAGATGAGGTGGGAGCATATCTGATGGTAGATATCGCACACATCGCAGGACTTGTTGCTACAGGACTTCATCCAAGTCCGATTCCGTATGCGCATGTGACAACAACAACAACACATAAGACACTTCGTGGACCAAGAGGTGGAATGATCATGTGCAGCGAAGAGATGAATAAGAAATTCAATTTCAACAAAGCTGTATTCCCGGGAATTCAGGGAGGTCCGCTGATGCATGTGATCGCCGGTAAGGCAGTTTGCTTCAAGGAAGCACTTGAGCCTGAGTATAAAACATATATGGAGCAGGTTGTTAAAAATGCGAAAGCACTCTGCAACGGTTTGAAAGCACGCGGAGTGAAGATCGTTTCCGGAGATACAGATAACCATCTGATGCTTGTAGACCTGTCGGGAACAGAGACAAGCGGAAAAGAGCTGGAGAAGCGTCTGGATGATGCTCATGTAACAGCGAACAAGAATACAATTCCGAATGATCCTCGTTCACCGTTTGTAACAAGTGGTGTAAGACTTGGAACACCGGCGGTTACAACACGTGGAATGAAAGAAGATGATATGGATAAGATCGCAGAGATTATTGCAATGGTAATCGAAAGTGAAGAGAATGTAGAAAAAGCAAAAGCAATGGTTGCTGAGCTGACTGCAAAATATCCACTTTGTTAATAAAATAATTATATCCGGCAAAACTGCATTTCTCGTGTAAGCGTAATGTAGATTGCGGGGTTGTGCAACAAAAAAAGAGCTTAAAAAGCTCTTTTTTGTTAATCGAATTTCTGTATTACTTTTAAAAATTAAATACGGTCTATTTATTAATTAAAAGGTACATAAAGTCTTGATTAAAGTTTCACTACGTTAACAGCCTGAGGTCCTTTAGCGCCTTCTGTTACTTCGAACTCAACAGCCTGGCCCTCTTCGAGAGATTTGAATCCATCCATTACAAGTCCTGAATAATGAACAAAAATGTCATTGCCTTCAGCGTCAGAGATAAATCCGTAACCCTTCTGGTTATTAAACCATTTTACTGTACCTGTCATTGTGTTGCCCTCCATTAAAAGAATATAAGTTGTTAAATCATCACAGTTTACAATGCGCTGAAAACTGTAATATTGTGTCAGTATAAATTCATAGTGACACTTTGTCTATTGTAGCATGTTTAACAAAGAAAGTCAAATGTAAACTTTTCTATTTTGTAGAAAACGACAAAATGTTACTGCTCACACGAGAGTGAACAGTAACACAAAATACATATAATGATATGAAAACGTAAGGCGCAATATCTCACAAGAGTAGAAAAAGAAAAATAAAGAAAGGATGCTGATTGAAAAAAGAATGGAAGTATTATATAATTTAACCAATGTCTATGAAATATTTTATTTCAAGGAGGATTTGTGTATATGATAACGATTGAAGGAAAAAGCGTATTTGGTGGAGTATCCATTGGAAAGCTGATGTTCTATAAGAGAAACGAAAAGGTGATCAGAAGAACACATGTGGATGACGTGGATGCGGAATGGAAGAGATTCGAAGAGGCTAAGAACACAGCAATCGACCAGCTGAAAGACCTTTACGACAAAGCCATTGAAGATGTAGGTGAGGCCAACGCCATGATCTTTGAGATTCACCAGATGATGCTTGATGATCTGGATTATCTGGAATCTATTGAAGGAATTATCCGTACACAGAGTGTGAATGCAGAGTATGCTGTTTCAACAACAGCTGATAACTTTGCACAGATGTTTGCATCTATGGATGATGCATATATGCAGGGACGTGCAGCCGACGTGAAGGACGTTTCCGAGCGTGTGCTTGATATTCTCTGCGGAGTGAGCAACGGAACACGTGAGATGACAGAACCTTGTATTGTTGCAGCAGACGATCTTGCACCAAGTGAGACAGTACAGCTCGATAAAGAGAAAGTGCTTGGATTTGCTACAATGTATGGTTCTTCTAACTCTCATACAGCGATCCTTGCAAGAACAATGAATATTCCGGCTGTAATCGGAATGGGGGAAGCGCTCAATCCGAAGTACGATGGAGAGATGGCTATCATTGATGGATTTACAGGAACAATCTATGTGGATCCGGATGAAGAGACACTTGCAAAGATGCAGGAGAAGCGTGCGAAAGACCTTGAGCAGAAAGAACTTCTGAACCAGCTCAAAGGAAAAGAGAATGTGACAAAGAGCGGACAGAAAATCAACGTTTATGCGAACATTGGTAACGTATCTGATCTTGGTGCAGTACTTAAGAATGATGCAGGCGGAGTAGGTCTGTTCAGAAGTGAGTTCCTTTATCTTGAGAACAGTACTTATCCGACAGAAGAACAGCAGTTTGCAGCTTACAAACAGGTTGTAGAAAGCATGGCAGGAAAGAAAGTCATCATTCGTACACTTGACATTGGAGCAGACAAGCAGGTTGATTACTTCAATCTTGCGAAAGAAGAGAACCCGGCACTGGGATACAGAGCAATTCGTATTTGTCTGACAAGACCGGAGATCTTCAAGACTCAGCTTCGTGCACTTTACCGTGCATCCGTATATGGAAATCTTTCCATTATGTTCCCGATGATTATTTCTGTAAAAGAAGTTCGTAAGATCAAAGAGATCATCGAAGAAGTGAAGGCAGAGTTGAGAGAAAGAAGGACTTCCATTCAAGGAAGACGTAGAACTTGGTATTATGATCGAGACTCCGGCATCAGTTATGATGAGCCGCGAACTTGCAAAAGAAGTTGATTTCTTCAGTGTTGGAACAAATGATCTGACACAGTATACGCTGGCGATTGACCGTCAGAACCTTGCGCTGGATGAGTTCTATGATCCACATCATCCGGCAGTACTTGCTATGATCAAGATGGCAGCAGATAATGCACACGCAGAAGGAAAATGGATCGGAATCTGTGGAGAACTTGGAGCAGACCTTGAACTGACAGAAGAGTTCCTGAAGATGGGACTTGATGAATTGTCTGTATCTCCGGCGATGGTACTGCCACTTAGAAAGAAGATTCGCGAGTGTGAGTAATTTGTGTTTTTGAGGGGATTCGTATGGGGAAATGAGCACTTTATAGAATGGTCGCAAGACCAGTCCTGCTATTACCACGAGCACCGGCTCGCTCTACCTCATCCCTTTGAAAGTATGTAAGAAGACGGACATTTATCGACTGAGATACTTAGCGTATTCAAAAACGAAAGGGGGCGGATTTTTTGGAGAGGGAGATTTTTTTGTGGCTGGGGCTTATGGTGGTGTTTTTGATTATTGAGCTTGCCACGGTTGGTCTGACTTCAATCTGGTTTTCGGGCGGTGCGCTGGCGGCGTTGTTAGTTTCGCTTGCCGGAGCTGGAATGGTGATACAGATTGCTGTATTCGTAGTTATTTCAGCAGTGCTTGTGATCTTTACCAGGCCCTTTGCAGCGAAGTATGTTAATGCGCATCATGTGAAGACGAATTGTGATGAATTGATTGGAAGTGTTGTTAAGGTGACAGAGACAGTTGATAATTTTGCACAGACCGGTACTGCAATTGCACAGGGGAAGGAATGGACTGCACGGTGCAAGTCAGACAAAGACAGAATTGAGAAAGATTCGCTTGCCAAAGTAGCAGCAATTTCCGGAGTGAAACTGATTTTAGAGAAATGTGAGGAGGAAGAGCTATGATATTTGGACTTATTATTTGGATGATCATTATTATGATCGTGGTGTGGCTTCTTGTGTCAAATATCCGTATCGTTCCGCAGGCGCATGCGTATGTTGTGGAGCGACTTGGCGGATACAAGGAGACATGGGGCGTAGGATTACATTTTAAAGTGCCGATCCTTGACCGTGTGGCAAAAAGAGTTTCCTTGAAAGAACAGGTTGTTGATTTTGAACCACAGGCAGTGATCACGAAGGATAATGTTACCATGCAGATCGATACGGTTGTATTCTATCAGATCACTGACCCGAAGAAGTATGCATACGGAGTAGAAAGTCCGATTGCGGCAATCGAGAATCTGACAGCAACAACACTTCGTAATATCATCGGAGATCTGGAATTAGATGAGACACTGACTTCCCGTGAGACGATCAACTCCAAGATGCGTACGATCCTTGATATTGCAACAGATGAGTGGGGAATCAAGGTGAATCGTGTTGAACTGAAGAATATCATGCCACCGAAGGCAATCCAGGATGCGATGGAGAAGCAGATGAAAGCAGAGCGTGAACGCCGTGAAGCAATCCTGCGTGCAGAAGGAGAGAAGAAGTCTACGATTCTTGTTGCAGAAGGAGAAAAGGAATCTGTGATCCTGGAGGCAGAGGCATCTAAGCAGGCAGCAATCCTGAAAGCAGAAGCTGAAAAACAGAAACGGATCAAAGAAGCAGAGGGACAGGCAGAAGCGATACGTTCTGTACAGAAGGCTACAGCAGAAGGTATCGAGTATATTAAGAATGCCGGAGCAGATGATGTTGTTCTTACATTAAAGAGTCTGGAGCATTTGCCAAGGCGGCAGACGGAAAAGCGACGAAGATCATCATTCCTTCAGAGATTCAGGGAATTGCAGGACTTACGAAAACAATTGCAGAAGTTGCCCATACAGAAACAAGCGTTGCAAAAGAAAAAGAAGTAAAGTAAAATAAAAGATGTATTTCACGTGCAATCTGTCAAAAGATTGGCACAATGTGTTTTACAACGATAATATTTTGGAGTGCAAATGAAATGGAAACAGAGAAAATCATCAGGTTATCGGTTCGGAATCTGGTTGAATTCATATTAAAAGAAGGTGACATTGATAACAGGATTTCAGGTACGCTGGATAAAGATGCGATGCTGATGGGAGGACGCCTTCACCGAAAGATCCAGCGTATGATGGGCTCAAACTATCAGGCAGAAGTTTCCTTAAAACTGCAGCTTCCGTGTGACGGATTCCAATTAAAACTGGAAGGACGTGCGGATGGAATTCTCCTTGAATCAGAAAAAACAATAATAGATGAGATCAAAGGCGTTGTGCGTTCCCTTGATCGAGTGGAGCATCCTGTGCCGGTTCATCTTGCTCAGGCAAAATGTTACGCATATATTTATGCCAGACAGCAAGGATTAAAGCAGATCAGTGTTCAGATGACCTATTGTAATCTAGATACGGAAGATGTGAAAAGATTTCGGGAAGAGTATACATTTGAAGAATTAGAAAAATGGTTTCTTGATTTGGTTCATCAGTATGAACGTTGGGCAAAACTGCAGATTGAGTGGGAAAAGAGAAGAGATGCTTCGATTCATCAGACCAAATTTCCATTCGCGTATAGAGAAGGGCAGTTTGAGCTGGCAGCTTCCGTATATCGTACAATTTATTACAAAAAGAAATTATTTATCCAGGCCTCAACAGGAACCGGAAAGACGATGGCAGTATTGTATCCGGCGGTGAAAGCAATCGGAGAAGGATTGGGGGATAAATTATTCTATCTGACAGCAAAGACGATCACAAGAACCGTGGCGGAGCAGGCATTTTCTATTCTTGAAGAAAAAGGTCTTGCTTTTCGTTCAATTACATTGACTGCGAAAGAGAAGATCTGTTTTTGTGAGGAGACAGAATGCAATCCGGATGCTTGTCCTTATGCGAAAGGTCATTTTGACCGGGTGAATGATGCAGTTTATGACATGTTAGAAAAACAAAAGAAGCTGACACGGGAATCAATTGAAAGACAGGCAGAAGATTTTCATGTATGTCCGTTTGAACTATCTCTTGATCTGTCAGAATGGGCGGATGGGGTGATCTGTGATTATAATTATGTGTTCGATCCGACGGCACATTTGAAACGATTTTTTGCAGACAATGTCAGCGGAGATTATTTGTTTCTGATCGATGAAGCACACAACCTCGTGGAACGTGGACGGGACATGTACAGTGCTTCTATCTATAAAGAAGATATTCTGGAGGTGAAAAACCTGCTGAAGGATCGAGATAAAAAACTTGTGAAGAGTCTGGAATCTGTCAATAAACTGATGCTTGAGATGAAACGCGAGTGCGAGAATTATCGGTTGGTGGAAAGTGTTTCTCCATTTGCAGTAAAACTGATGAATCTTCTGACTCAAATGGAAAGATATCTTGAAGAAGAACGGAATGCAGGACATGCAGAGCAGCCGGATGCGTTTATGGAACTCTTTTTCCAAGTAAGGCAGTTTTTGGAAATTCATGAACTGTTGGATGAAAATTATATACAGTATACAGAACTGGAAGGAAACGGAAGATTCAAAATAAAGTTGTTCTGTGTAAATCCGGCGGAGAATCTGAATCATTATTTAAAACTTGGGAATTCCACAATATTTTTCTCGGCAACATTGCTTCCGATCGATTACTATAAACAATTACTATCTGTTGAGAAGGATGATTATGCAGTTTATGCTGAATCTAAGTTCCCGCAGAAGAACAGGAAAATTCTGATCGGAAGTGAAGCAAGCACAAAATATACACAAAGAGGTACAGAAATGTATCGCAAAATTGCCGAGTATCTGAGAATCACAGTGGATGGAAAGAATGGAACTACATTGCATTTTTCCCTTCCTATCAGTTATGGAGGATGTTTTGGAAGAGTTTGAAAAACGGTCATCCGGAGTAGAACTGGTAATTCAATCGCAATTTATGTCAGAAAATCAGAGAGAAGAATTCTTGGAAATGTTTGAAGAAGAAAGAGATCATCCGATGCTTGGATTTTGTGTGATGGGTGGTGTATTTTCAGAAGGAATCGATCTTACACATGACAGATTGATCGGAGTGATCGTTGTCGGAACAGGAATTCCACAGGTATGTAATGACAGAGAAATCGTGAAAAATTATTTTGATCAGAGAGGGATGCGAGGATTTGATTATGCGTACCTTTATCCCGGAATGAATAAAGTACTTCAGTCCGCAGGAAGAGTGATCCGTACCGAAGACGACAGAGGAATTATCCTTTTACTTGATGATCGATTTCAGAATCGGCAGTATCAGCAGCTTTTTCCGAGAGAGTGGAAAGAGTATGAAGTATGTGGGCGGAAAGAGATAAAAGAAAAGATGGAAGAATTCTGGAAAAATCGATAGATAAAAAATGAGAACCGTTATTGAATGCGGAAACAGTAAAATAGTTACTGCGTTGTGTCATGTAACGATTCTCATTATTTTTCAGGAGTTGCTATCCTGATTACTGTTCTTCAAAATAGTTCAAAAATTCCTGTGCAGGCTTAGCCAAAGGAAGCTGCTCATTATAAGCAATTACAAGAGAACGCTCCGGCATCTCTTCTTCCATATCCAGCTTGAAGATATCATCCTTGTTCTCGGAAAGACAATAATCCGGAATAAATGCAATTCCAAGCCCAATTCTTGCAAGATCGATCAGAAGATCATTGCTTGTAAGTTCGATCTCAGGAACGAGATCAAGCTGATGCTGCTGGAACAGGCGATGAAGAAACTCGTTTGTCGTACTGTTCTTATCCAGCATCAGGATCGGATAGTGGAGCAGATCGGCAAGTGTAAGTTTCTTTTCCCTTAATTCAGGATAATTGTTTCCGGCAATGAAAACATCATGGAAATTCTTGATCTTCATAGAGGCGGAAATATTGTTGAGCGCTGCGTTCGGATAATTGACAACAATCAAATCCACCAGTCCGTTCTTTAAAAGCTCTGTACATCTTAAAGAAGTCTGGTTGATAACTTTAATATGTACATTTGGGAAAGTCTTATGGAATTTCTCAAGGTATGGAACAAGGAAATATCTGCAGATCGTGTCACTTGCACCGATGCGGATCTGCCCACCGGTAGAAGCGGCATCTAAAAGCTGAGCCTCACCTTTCTGGATCAGATTCATGGCCGGTTCAATGTGGCGCAGGAGAATCTCTCCTTCCGGTGTGAGCTGGACTTTCTTTGTGCTTCGGATAAAAAGCGTCTGATCCAGTTTCCGTTCGAGTGTTTTGATCGACTGGCTGACAGCAGACTGTGAAATAAACAGCTGCTTGGATGCCTCTGAGAAATTCAATGTGGTGGCGACGTGATAAAATACTTTGTATAATTCGTAGTTTATATCCATCATTTTATTAGACCTCCTAATAAATATTCATCTTATTATAAGATAAATAAAGGGAAAATACAACAGAATAAAAAAATCCGTTGCACAAAAGATAAAAAAGTAGAATAAATATTGCTGACTCCGAGAAAGATACGAGAAAACGACAATCAATTAGCGGTGCTTATCAGATTGTTTAATTTTATTAATTATACTAATGAAGAAAACTATGGTAGGATAAAAATAGATAATGTAAAGAAGGTAGTACCGTGTCTTGAACACGTAATACAGAAAGAGGAGATTATATATGAGTAATGTAAAGCGCGTATATGTAGAAAAGAAACCGGAGTTTGCTGTTGCAGCGAAGGGCCTCAGACATGAGATCCGTCATTATCTTGGACTTCAGGATGTGACAAATGTACGAGTTCTGATTCGTTACGACGCAGAGAATATTTCAGAAGAAACATTTGAAAAGGCATGCAATGGTGTGTTCGCAGAGCCGCCGGTAGATTTCCTTTATAAAGAAGAATTCCCGAAAAATGAAACAGATAAATGTTTTTCCGTAGAGTTCCTTCCGGGACAGTTCGACCAGAGAGCGGATTCTGCAGAGCAGTGTATCCGTTTTATTAAAGAAGATGAAACTCCTGTAATCCGTACAGCAGTTACATATGTAATTGAAGGCGGAGTTTCAGACGAAGAACTGCAGGCAATTAAGAATCACTGCATCAACCCGGTAGATTCCAGAGAAGCTGCAGCAGAGAAACCGGAGACACTGGTGACAGTATTTGATGAGCCGGCAGATGTAAAGATTTTTGACGGTTTTAAAGATATGCCGGAAGCAGAATTGAAAGAGTTATATGATTCTCTTGGATTGGCAATGACATTTAAAGATTTCCTGCATATCCAGAACTATTATGCAGGAGAAGAGCACAGAGATCCGACGATGACAGAGATCCGTGTTCTTGATACATACTGGTCAGATCACTGCCGTCATACAACATTCTCTACAGAATTAAAAGATGTGAAGTTTGATGAAGGCGACTACAAAGAGACAATCGAAGCAACATATAAAGAATATTTGAAAGATCACAGCGAGATTTTCAAAGGAAGAGAAGATAAATTTGTCTGCCTTATGGACCTTGCACTGATGGCTATGCGCCGCCTGAAAAAGGAAGGAAAGCTTGCTGATCAGGAAGAGTCTGATGAGATCAATGCATGTAGTATCGTAGTTCCGATCAAGGTTGACGGAGTAGAAGAAGAGTGGCTGATCAACTTCAAGAATGAGACACATAACCATCCGACAGAGATCGAACCATTTGGTGGAGCTGCAACATGTCTTGGAGGAGCAATCCGTGACCCACTGTCAGGACGTACTTATGTATACCAGGCAATGCGTGTGACAGGTGCTGCTGATCCGACAGTATCAGCAGATGCAACTCTGAAAGGAAAACTTCCTCAGAAGAAACTTGTTCGTGAGGCGGCTCATGGATATAGCTCATATGGTAACCAGATCGGTCTGGCTACAGGACTTGTAAAAGAGATTTATCATCCGGATTACGTTGCAAAACGTATGGAGATCGGTGCTGTACTTGGAGCTGCTCCAAGACGTGCGGTTATCCGTGAAAATTCCGACCCGGGAGATATCATCATTCTTCTTGGTGGTCGTACAGGCCGTGATGGTTGCGGTGGAGCAACAGGTTCATCTAAGGTTCATACAGAAGAGTCTATCGAGACTTGTGGTGCAGAAGTTCAGAAAGGAAATGCGCCGACAGAGCGTAAGATCCAGAGATTATTCCGTAGAGAAGAAGTCAGCCATCTGATCAAGAAATGTAATGACTTCGGTGCAGGCGGTGTATCTGTAGCAATCGGAGAACTTGCAGACGGGCTTCGTGTTGAACTTGATAAAGTACCGAAGAAATATGCAGGACTTGACGGAACAGAAATCGCAATCTCTGAGTCTCAGGAAAGAATGGCAGTTGTTGTAGACCCGAAAGATGTAGATGAATTCATGGGATACGCGAAGGAAGAAAACTTAGAGGCAACAGTTGCAGCAGTAGTAACAGAGGAGCCAAGACTTGTACTTGTATGGAGAGGAAAAGAGATTGTCAACCTTTCCCGTGCATTCCTTGATACAAACGGTGCTCATCAGGAGACAAATGTTGAGGTTGAGATTCCTTCTAAGAAGGACAGCCTTTTTGTAAAGAAAGAAGTAGGAGATGTAAAAGAGACATGGCTTTCTATGCTCTCTGATCTCAATGTATGCTCCCAGAAAGGACTTGTTGAGATGTTCGACGGTTCTATCGGAGCAGGTTCCGTATTTATGCCACATGGTGGAAAATACCAGATGACAGAGACACAGGCAATGGTAGCGAAAGTACCTGTTCTGAACGGAACAACAGACAGTGTTTCTATGATGAGTTATGGATTTGATCCATATCTGTCAAGCTGGAGCCCATACCACGGAGCAGTTTATGCAGTGACAGAGTCAGTTGCCAAGATTGTGGCAGCAGGTGGAGATTATAGAAAGATCCGCTTCACATTCCAGGAGTATTTCCGCAGAATGACAGAGGATCCGAAGAGATGGAGCCAGCCGTTTGCAGCACTTCTTGGAGCTTATGCGGCACAGATCGGTTTCGGACTTCCGTCAATCGGAGGAAAAGACAGTATGTCAGGAACATTCCAGGATATCGATGTACCTCCGACACTTGTATCCTTCGCTGTTGATATGGCTCTTGAGCAGGATATTATTACACCAGAGCTTAAGAAGGCAGGAAACAAACTTGTATGGCTCAAGATCGAAAGAGACGAGAATGATCTTCCGGTTTACGATGCAGTAATGGATCAGTACGGTAAATTCATGGAAGATGTACAGAACGGAAAAATTGTATCTGCATATGCACTGGATCGTCATGGAGTTGCGGCAGCAGTCAGCAAGATGGCATTTGGTAACCGCATGGGTGCCAAAATCGAGCACAATGTAGATAAGAGAGATCTGTTTGCTCCTGCATTTGGAGATATTATCGCAGAGGTCGAAGACGGAAAGGTTGGAGAACTCGCAATTACTTATACAGAAATCGGTGAAGTAACAGAAGAGCCTGTACTTGTTTACGGCGATGTGAAGATCGCACTTGCAGACGCACAGGATGCATGGACAGGAACACTTGAGAAAGTATTTGCTACAAAATCAGCAGCAGATTCTGATGCCAAGGTTGAAGAGAAGCTCTTCAATACATCCGATATCCATATTTGCAGCCATAAGATTGGACAGCCTACAGTATTTATCCCGGTATTCCCAGGAACAAACTGTGAGTATGACAGTGCCCGTGCATTTGAGAGAGCAGGTGCTAAGGTTATTACAAAAGTATTCCGTAACCTTGATGCAGAAGACATCCGTGGATCAGTAGACGAGTTCGAGAAAGCAATCGGACAGTCTCAGATGATCATGTTCCCAGGTGGATTCAGTGCCGGTGATGAGCCGGATGGTTCAGCTAAATTCTTTGCAACTGCATTCCAGAATGCGAAGATCAAAGAAGCTGTTGAAAAACTTCTGAATGAGAGAGACGGACTTGCACTTGGTATCTGTAACGGATTCCAGGCTCTGATCAAGCTCGGACTTGTACCATACGGAAAAATCGTTGGACAGACAGATGATGCTCCGACACTGACATACAATACAATCGGACGTCATATCTCTAAGATGGTTTATACAAAGGTTGTTACAAACAAATCCCCATGGCTTCAGGGAGCACAGCTTGGCGGAGTTTATACAAACCCGGCATCTCATGGTGAAGGAAGATTTGTTGCAAGCGAAGAGTGGCTTGATAAGCTGTTCGCTAACGGACAGGTGGCAACACAGTACTGTGATCCGGAAGGAAATATCAGCATGAACGAAGAGTGGAACGTGAACGGATCTTACCGTGCAATCGAGGGTATCACAAACCCGGATGGACGTGTCCTTGGTAAGATGGCTCACTCAGAGAGACGTGGAGATCATGTTGCTATCAATATCTATGGAGAGCAGGATCTTAAGATTTTCGAGTCAGGTGTAAAATACTTAAATAAAATGGTAACTGTACACCGACGAAATGCGTAGCATTTTGGAGGTTGGCTCTGAACAGTACAATAAAATATAAAATAAAAT